>JACCDO010758877.1_pt1 | contig 20611 bp, 22 predicted proteins | sample 7446101 | NCBI WGS metagenome assembly JACCDO01 (sample SAMN15323440, study PRJNA562643) | freshwater metagenome | isolation source: river surface water | place: USA:Blue River Watershed | collected 2017-08-16
AGTTGCTTTAATAAATTTTCAACGACAATTGCAATTGGAACTGGTGTGGTTACATGTTGAATCGCAATCCTTAAATCCTTTAAGAAATGCTTGAGATAAAAGGTGGCTTGCCAATCCTTTTGTATCATTTTTTCCCCATAAGCTGTCACACTATAGGATTGCGCAGCACCAGAAGAAAGAATGCTGAGTATTTGAGATAAAGATAAGTTTTTGGATTGGGCAAACGCCATCGCCTCAGCTAACCCTGCCAATTGACCTGCAATCGCAATTTGATTAGCAAGTTTTGCAAATTGACCTTGTCCCGATTCTCCCACATATAAAATCCGTTTACCTAAGGTTTCTAAAATCACTTTAACTTTTTCAAATGTCGATGATTCACCGCCAACCATGATCGTAAGGTTTTGTTCTTGAGCGCCTTTTAAGCCACCGGTTACGGGAGCATCTAGCACGGAAATCGATTGTTTTTTAAATTTTAAATAAAGATTGTTGGCAAGCGAAGGACTCGAGGTTGTTAAATCGATTAAGATCGTTCCGGGTTTAATTGTTTGAAGGATGGTTGTATAAACCTGCTCAACATCTTCAGGTGTTCCCAACATGGTCATGATGATGTCTTGATTTTGAATGGCAGCTTGTAAGGTTGAAACAACAGTCATATTGCTTGGAGCATTTAATAATTTATCTTGGCTGCGAGTGTACACCGTCACTTGGTGATTACGACTCAAATGGGTCGCCATTGGCTTTCCCATCACACCATATCCAATCCATGCAATCTTCATATGTCACCATCATATCGAAAGATGGCGATGAAACCAAATTATGATAAAATTGAAGCGTTATGGAAATTGCACTCAGTTTATTCTTATTAACTTATATAGCCTTACTTATTTTTTCAAATTATAAAGCTTGGATTGCCCTCGGAGTTGCTTGTTTATTTATCATTCTAGGATATAGCCCATTAACCGATGTATTTTCTTCAGAGATGAATTGGAATGTTTTTATGATTATTGCTGGGACGATGATTGTCGTTTCACAATTTATTGAATCTGGCATGCCTGCTTTATTAGCGGATTGGATGATGCGTCGTGTGTCTTCAACGAAATGGGCGATTATTTTGTTAGCCACGTTTGCGGGTCTTGTATCTGCTTTTGTGGATAATGTGGCAACGGTTTTAATTGTGGCACCTATCGCATTAGACATTGCCAAAAAAACAAAAATGTCTCCTGTTCCATTGATTATTGCCGTATCCGTTTTTGCCAATATTCAAGGATTTGCAACGTTAGTGGGTGATACCACATCGGTGATGTTAGCGGGCGCCCAATATGCGGATATGAATTTCTTCGAATTCTTTTTTGTTGAAGGAAAAATAGGGCCGTTCTTTATTGTGCAAATTGGAACGATCATGGGTTTAATCATGTTTTGGTTCATACTCGGTAAACATCATGAAAAGCTAAACTTTACGCAGAAGACTAGTGTTAAAGATTTAGCACCCACCTTGTTTCTTGGATTGATTTTAATTTCTTTAATTGTTGCTTCCTTTATTCCTAACACGCCAGATGAGATCAATGGCTACATTACCATCGGTATTGCGTTGATCTTTGTTGCTTACCGTCTGATATTTAATCAAGAAAAGAAAGCGATCGTTGAAGCCTTTAAAGCGATTGATTTTGAAACACTAGGTTTGTTATTTGGGTTATTCATTCTCATTATTGGTTTAGATAATCAAGGTGTGATTGATGCAATGGGACAAATATTTGAATCCGTTGGCAACAATGATCCGTTCATGATTTATACCTTTGTTATTCTCATTTCGGTTGTCATTTCTGCCTTTATCGATAACATTCCATATGTAGCAACCCTATTGCCCGTCATGATGGGTGTAGGTGAAACATTAAATTTAGGTTTACCTCCTTACTTATTACTATTTGGTTTACTCGCTGGGGCAACGCTTGGTGGTAATCTGACGCCGATTGGAGCGTCTGCGAACATTGCTGGCATTGGTTTTCTTCGTAAACTTGGTTTCCAAGTCAAATTTTGGGACTTCTTTAAAATTGGTTTTCCAATCACGATGGCAGCTTTGTCTACTGGTTATATTCTTATTTTCTTAATTTATCGTTAAGATTGCATCTTAACCAAACATAAACGCAACTTAATTTGTATTTGAGATACCAATGCAAATAATTGCTCGTATAATGGTTTTTGTATTTGGAGGTCAAATCAATGTTAGTTTTAAAAGGTATCGTTAAAAATTACTTCGTAGCAGGACAACCCTTTCCAGCTTTAAGAGGGGTAGATCTTTCATTTAGAAATAATGAGTTTGTGTCTATTTTAGGTCCTTCAGGTTGTGGTAAAACCACGATGATGAATATTATCGGGGGCTTAGACCGATATACATCAGGTGATTTAATTGTGGATGGCAAATCCACTAAGAATTTTACTGAATCAGAATGGGATAGCTATCGAAATGCGACGATTGGTTTCGTCTTCCAAACGTATAACTTAATTTCTCATTTATCCGTTCTTGATAATGTTGAAATGTCCCTTAGACTTTCTGGTGTTGGTCAAAAAGAAAGAAGAAAACGTGCCTTAGATGTTTTAATCGAAGTTGGATTAAAGGACCATGTCTACAAACGTCCCAACCAATTATCCGGCGGACAAATGCAACGTGTTGCGATTGCTCGTGCCTTAGTGAACAATCCAAAAATATTATTAGCGGATGAACCTACCGGTGCGCTTGATACGAATACCAGCGGACAAATTCTTGAATTAATTAAGAAAATTGCCAAAGGCAAACTTGTCATCATGGTGACGCATAATGCTGAACTTGCTGCTGCGCATTCTGACCGTATTGTGAAATTATTAGATGGTCGCGTTGTTGATGATTCACGTCCTGAAGTCATCGATTCAGAAACCTCTGGAAAATTAATGACAAAACGGACCACGATGCCTTTTACAACTGCCTTAAAAACGTCTGCCAATAACTTACTTACTAAAAAAGGTAGAACACTGATCACCTCTTTGGCGGGAAGTATTGGCATCATTGGTATTGCCCTTGTTTTATCTATCTCCGAAGGGATGAACATTTATGTTGGTTCTTTACAAAGTGATACCTTGGCGGGTTTTCCAATCTCGATTCCTCAATCGATTACGGCATTTGGTCCACCCGCAGCCGTTCGAGATTCAGAAAATGATTTCCCAGATCCCAACACGCCCATTACAGAATATGTAGCCGGACAAGTCCAACTTCATAACAATAAAATTGATGATGAATTTTTGAATTATCTTTCAGGAATGGATTCAAGTTATTACAACGCGATTACTTATACCCGTTCGATGTCGATGAACCTAATGGTGACAACCTCATCTAACACCAATATTATCCGTAGTCCAGGAACCGGTGGCCAATTTGCATTTTCACGTAATTTTTATGAATTACCAAACAATGAAACGTTTATCCGTACACAATATGACATTTTGAATGGTCGTTATCCAGAAGCAAAAGATGAACTTGTTTTAATTGTCGACAAACAAAATCGCATTGATGAAAGTTTCTTTAGTTTCTATGATATTAATGCCAATGAAGGTATTGATTTAAACGATGTTGTTTCTGAAGACGTTAATGAAGGATTATTTAAAATTAAATGGATACCCAATGATCTTTATTATCAAATCGATCAAGACCAATCCACTGAAGAAAGACCGATCTATAAAACCAATGATGTTCAAAGTGTATTTGATGCCGAAGCATCTACCGAAAAAGCACTTTTACCATTAAAAGTTGTCGGTATTTTAAGGGTTAAACCTTCAGCAAGTGCTGAGCTCCTTAACGCTGGTTTAGCGTACACATCTTTATTAACAGATTTTGCTTATGAAGATTCAATTGATGGCGCGCTTAATTCACAAGTGGTTCAGGATCAAATCAGTGGTTTTAATAGCGAAACGAATCTTGGTTATTTCGTGATTGGTGGAACGGCCATCAACTCTCTATCTGTATATCAACAAAGAATGCGTCAAATTGGTGGTGATATGACGCCAGTTTCTGCTCAAATTTTTCCAAGTTCCTTTGAATCAAAAGATTTAATTAAAGCCTACATCGACGCCTACAACTACGATGGAACAATAGCATTACGAGACGAACTCGATATGATTCGATACACCGATTTGGCCGCTAATATTACTTCCACGATTACTGACTTGATTAATACTATCGCGATTGTATTAACGGCCTTTGCTTCTATCTCACTTGTGGTGTCTTCAATCATGATTGGCATCATTACTTATGTTTCTGTCATCGAAAGAACAAAGGAAATCGGGATTATGCGTTCGCTTGGAGCAAGAAAGAAAGACATTGCCAGAATCTTTAATGCAGAAACCATTCTTATTGGATTTGTTTCCGGAGTATTAGGTATTGCCATTACCCTTGTTCTCAATGTTCCAATTAATATCATCATTCTTAATTTAATTGATATTGCCAACTTCACATCGTTATCTCCTGTTTATGCTGGTGGTTTAGTTGTTTTATCGACATTCTTAACCTTACTTGCTGGTTTGATTCCTTCTGGTATCGCCGCAAGAAAAGATCCAGTCATTGCTTTAAGAACAGAATAAGAAGCTCTATTTTGATTTATAATAAATCTCGTGAAAAATTTTCTTTCCATTGCGTTTAAGTTTCTTATCCTATCCATTACGTTGTTTGGATTGTATTTAACTATTAGCGATGCCGTAAACGTCTTAGAGGTTTTAAGTTACTTTACAAGTTTCGTAAATTTGCTGACGGCACTTTTATACACAATCTTTCTATTGAATCAAATTTTTAGAACCCAACGCTCTAATTGGATTCATTTTTTTAAACAAACGTTAATTGTCTTTTTATCCCTAACCACGATTGTGTATTCCTTTGTGTTAATTCCTTATATTGCCGATCATCAAATTGCCTATCAAATCTTTAGTTTAAAGGACATCTTTATTCATTTTGCAGTTCCATTCCTTGTGGTTCTTGATTATGCTTTTTTTGACAAAAAAGGTCGTTTAAAAAATTTCTATATCGGAGGGAATTTATTCACCCTCTCGACATATGTCTTTTACCTTTTTACTTATATTAACTTGGGTGGTCGTTTCCATTTAAACGGTGGAGAAACCATTTATCCATACTTTTTTTTGGATGTTCAAACACTTGGTTTTGAAACGTTTGCTTGGGTTGCAACAGCCATCCTTCTTGTCGTGTTCTTATTAAGTTGGGTTGTTTTTAAGATTGATCAAATTTTAGGAATTCCACTTGATTTAAATCAAACTAAACGCAAATAGTTTGCATTTGCATCATTCTTTGATATGATACTTCCGTAAGGGGTTATGTATATGGTTTTCCGTAAACTCAAATTCGCACTCTTTGTCTTCTTCATAACAAGTTGTGGTCCCACCGTGAATACCGAACCTTTGCTTATTGCAACGTTATTTCCTCAATATAGTCTTGCATCCTCTCTAGCGGGCGATTTGATGGATGTGAAGTGGTTGGTACCTGCCGGTGTTGACCCCCATGACTATGAACCTACTCCAAGTCAGCGCGTGGAATTAAATCAAGCTGATCTTGTCTTGTTTTCCAGTGAAAATTTTGAGGCTTGGATTCATCTGATTGAAGACACAGTTCAAGGAAAACTGATTGATCTATCAACTTATGTTTCATTGTTAACGACGCTACCTTCAGATGAAACGCAAACTGATTCTACCTCTATCGAAGATGAACATGACCATGAAGGTGATCCTCACTATTGGGTTGATCCAGCAAACGGACTAATGATGCTTGAAATCATTGCCACAGAATTGATTACGCTTTTACCCGAACACGAACTTCTCATTCAATCCCGACAAATTTTAATTGAGGAAGCATTGCTGGATGCCGTTTCCCTTTATGATGAACTCGTGACTGAAGGTGAAGAGCTCGACATTGTTTTTGCTGGCCATAATGCCCTTGGGTACTTAGTGAACTATGACATCCATGTTTTGACACCCTATCCTGGGTTTTCATCTGAAGTTGTACCAACTGCTCAATCCATCATTGATTTTAAAAATTTAATGATGGCACTGGATACAAACTTGCTTTATATTTCTTCCACAGATAATGCTGCCGTCACTGAAACATTATTAGAAAGTGATTCAACTTTAGAAACGGCAACACTGTATACGTTAGAAACGATTAGTGCATCTCAACTTGAAGCCGAAGTAACCTATCAAGAATTACTATTACTGAATTATGAGGCAATTGCACAAAGTGAAATCTAAATCATTGATTGAAATCCGCAACTTACAAATCACCTTCGATCAAATTCACGTGATTGATCAAGTTTCTTTAGCTTTTCATTCAGGAGATCAAGTGGCTTTAATCGGTGCAAATGGTGCAGGAAAAACAACGCTGCTAAGAGTGATTTTAGGTTTAATCAAAGCGGATGCTGGTGAAGTGAGCATTCAAAAGAATTTATCGGTTGGATATCTTCCGCAAGTGCTATCTTTGGGCGATCGATTATTTCCCATGACCGTTAAAGAAGTGGTAAGCCAAGGATTGATTGCTAAAAAATCTTTCCCACGGTGGCTTAATCAAACCGATATGAAGGCAATTGAAAACACATTAAAAAAGTTTTCTTTGTTAGCTTTTCAAAACCATCGTTTTTCTTTATTATCGTTAGGTCAAAAACAAATGGTCTTGTTTGCTCGTATGATGGTGCAAAAACCCGACATCGTTTTTTTGGATGAACCCACAAGTTCGTTAGACGTCAATCGTAAGGACTCTATCTATGACATTCTCTCTCAATTAAAAAAAGCACGTACACCCTATGTCATCATTACCCATGATTTACCAAGTTTTTCTAGCCATATCAAACGCGTTATTTACCTAGAACATAAAATACTTTTTGATGGAACCTATGATGCTTTCTGCGAACATCCAGAGTTCTCACCTTTTATCCATACACACGGAGATCATCATGACCATTAATCAATTTTTGGAATATTTCCAATATGATTTTGTTTTACGAGGTTTATTCGTTGGTCTTTTGGTTGCGATTTTAGCTGGCGCTATCGGGCATTTCTTAGTGCTTAAAAAGATGGCTTATATTGGTGATGGATTATCACACGTTGCCTACTTTTCTATCGCAATCTCCATTACATTCTTTGAACAATCTCTTTGGTTAAATTTGTTGGTGGCTACTCTTGCCTCGTTTACCATTCATGTACTTGTAGAAAGTAATAAGGGGTATAGCGATAGCATCATCGGTGGTATTGCCACGTCGGCGATTGCACTTGGAACCCTGATTAATGCAACCAATCCAAATCAAAATCTAAGAATTGAACAGTTCTTATTTGGCAGTTTACTTTTATTAAGAGAACTTGATGTTTTCATCATCATCATTTTGTTCGTTCTGATAACCGTCTTATTCATTTTCTTCTTTGAAGAATTAATGACCATGTCATTTGATCGTGATTTTGCTAAAGTTAATCACCTTAAACCTCAGTGGTTTCAATTGGGTATTACGGTTCTCACTTCATGGTTAGTGATTGTGGGTATTCGGGCAACAGGATCGCTATTAATGTCGAGTTTCTTGTTATTTCCAACTTTAATTATGATGAATTTTAAATTTGGATTTAAGCAAAGTTTTCTTTACGGTATTCTCATCGCGATTGCTAATTTTATCATTGGATTTGGTTTATCACTTTGGTTTGATTTACCAACGGGTAGCACACTGGTTGTCACCTATACCGTTGTCTGGGCGTTGACGGTAACAATTACCTCCATTCAAGGAAGGAAACGTGTATGAGTAAGAAAATAGATTGCCACAAAGATTTCTTTCATGATTATTCTTTAAAGAATACACCGGCAAGAGATTTAGTTTTCCATATTCTAGAAGACACCCATCCCATCACCCTTGATCGTCTTTTTCAGCTTGTTTCAAAAAAGAATAAAGCCAAATCCATTTCTCACTCAACTATATTTCGAATCATTGAACAATTCTTAAAAGTTGGCATCGTAGAAAAACTAACGTTAGAAACCGAAACGACACCTCTCTATCAACTCAAAGAAAAGAGTCATCATCACCAACTTGTTTGTACGCAATGTAAAAAAATAGTTTTAATTGAAGATTGTCCATTACAAGGGTTTGAAAACAAAATGGCAAAACAACATCATTTTGCACTGCATCATCACCAATTTACGCTTTATGGTCTTTGCTCAGCTTGCCAGCAGGCGACGCATTAAGCCAGATTTCGTTGTGTCTTAAAAATGGCAATGTATAAGGTCCGTTATAGCGGGCAATTTTTAAATCACCGCTTGGGATTAATTTTTCGGTATTAGCAAAGTCTTTCATCTTTTCTGTGATGTCTTCCATTTTTTCTTTTGGAATATAACCAGAAAACGTATAGACGATCACCATTTGCGAAGGATAATGTTTGATTTTCATTTGTTGGTAAAGAGGTTGAGGAATGTCTTGTGTGTGAATTTTTGGAATCACAAATTCCATACTTTTTTCTTTTTCATCTAAATCATTAATCACAGGCACGGTCATTTTCATTTTCACACCTTGACGATTATTGCCAGAAATATAATTGAATAAATAACCAAAGCCTGAATAACCTTGCAAAGAAGGTTCATGAATCGCGACGGTGAAAAACTCTTGATACTCTCTCCATTCGAGATTACCTATTTTTTTAATTAATTTAAATGTGGGTGATTCATACATCTTAAATTCATTATACAAAAGAAAAACCATTTGCTTTCACAAATGGTTTTTTTCATTTTTCCTTTTAAGGATTAACGTTTCTTAGTAGCAACTGCTTTCTTTGCTTTTGCAGCAGGTTTTGTCGTTGCTTTTTGCTTTGTGGCCATGCGAGGTTTCCTCCTTGTATGTATAACCTTAACACGCTAGGAATTTAATACAAGGATTATTTTAAAAAATTTTTAAAAAATTAACGAAGATTTTCTTCAACTTTTTTCCAATTAATAATTTTGAAAAAATTAGTGATGTAATCTGGTCGACGATTTTGATAATTTAAATAATATGCATGTTCCCAAACATCTAAACCAAGAATCGGTTTACCTTCTTTAAATGGTACATCTTGATTTGGTGTTGATGTAACTTTTAATTTTCCAGTTGTATCTACAATTAACCAAGCCCAACCAGATCCGAAGCGAGTCTTGGCAGCATTACTAAATTGTTCTTTCATTGCATCAAATGATCCAAAATCTTTTTGGATGCGCGACATCAAGGTCGCACTTGGAGCGAGATATTTTTTTTCTGAAATTAATAAAGACCAAAACATCGTGTGATTAAAATGACCACCACCGTTGTTTCTTACAGCAGCTTGGATATCCGCTGGAAGCTTTTCCAAGTTATTTAAAAGTTGTTCAATCGATTGTTCTGGTAATGCTGGATATTTTTCTAAAGCCGCATTGAGGTTATTCACATAGGCTTGATGGTGTTTGCTGTAGTGAATTTCCATCGTTTTTGCATCAATGATCGGTTCAAGAACGTCATAGGCATAAGGCAGTGGCGCTAAGGTAAATTTCATCTTTGTTTTTCTCCTATCCATATCTTACTAGAGTTGAAACAAATTGAAAACGAATTTTCGCGTTGAAAAAGTAAAAATTAACAATAAAATTTAAGGCTTTATTTTTACGATGTTTACTATGTAATAGTAAAGAATTAGTAATTCCACACCCAAAATAGTATTGACTATTTCACCTTGGTTAGACAAAAATGGTTTTCACCTAAGGCGATTAAGGTATGAAAGTGTGAAACATCTTTCAACCCCATCATTAGGTTTAGTTCGGAGGCCATTTGAATGGAAAAGAATTATATTCCTGAATGGGTCTTGCTCAACAATCAGGTGATTGATGAAAAAGGCCAATTAAAGGACTTACAAAAAGACAAAGAAGCTGTTCGCTCTTACTTTTTAAACGAAATTAACAAAAAAACTCAATTTTTTCATTCTTTAAAGGAAAAATTAGATTATTTAGTCGAAAACGACTACTACGAAGATGAGTTTTTAAAGAAATATACCCACGAACAAGTGACGGAAATCTTTAACATTGCTTACAATGCGAAGTTTCGTTTTCCCACCTACATGGGCGCCTTTAAATTCTATAACGACTACGCTTTAAAGAGCCGTGATAAGAAGGTCTTCCTTGAACGTTACGAAGATCGCCTTTCCATTAATGCCCTTTATCATGCGGATGGGGATTTTGAACTCGCAAAAAACATTATCAAACGTTTAATTGCTCAGGACTTCGTTCCAGCCACTCCCACTCTTTTAAATACCGGAAAGAAAAAACGTGGTGAATTTGTGTCTTGCTTCCTTCTCGAAGCTGGCGACTCCTTAAATGATATTGCTCGCATTTCCGAATTCTCGATGCAACTATCAAAAATCGGTGGCGGTGTTTCCATCAACCTCACCAACTTACGTGCTAAGGGTGAAGCCATTAAAGATGTACCGAATGTTTCGAAAGGTGTTGTCGGTGTTGCTAAGTTACTCGATAACAATTTCCGATACGCTGATCAAATGGGTCAACGCGCTGGCGCAGGAGCGGTTTACTTAAATGTGTTCCATGCAGACATTGAAGACTTCCTGAATACCAAGAAATTAAATGCTGATGATGATGTCCGTGTCAAAACGTTGTCCATGGGTGTTGTTATTCCAAACAAGATGATTGAACTCGCAAAAGAAAACAAAGATATGTATGTGTTTTATCCACACACCGTATATAAAGCATATGGCATTGATTTTGCGGATGTTTCGACCAATATGGATTACTGGTATGACAAACTTGTTGAAAATCCTGATATAAGAAAACGTAAAGTCAACCCAAGAAAATTATTAGATATGATTGCCTCTTTACAAGGTGAATCTGGCTATCCCTATATTATGTTCGTGGACAACGTCAACAAAGTTAACCCATTAAAGTTACCAGTTAAATTCTCTAACCTGTGCACTGAAATTCTTCAACCCACCATTACATCCCACTATGCGGATTATGATAAAAAAGAACAAGATGAAATTGGGATGGACATCTCATGCAATCTCGCAAGCGGTCACATGGGTAATATGATTAAGCACAATACCATCAAAGAAACAGTGTATGCAGCGATGGATGTGATGAACTCTGTTTCAACACGCACGAACATTTCTTATGTCCCAGCCGTTGCAAAAGCTAATCGCCTTAACCGATCTGTTGGATTTGGCATCATGGGTCACCATGGGTATATTGCAGAAAATTATATTTTATTCGGATCTGAAGAAGACATCGATTTAATTGACGTATTCTTTGCCCAAGTAAACTATTATTCATTAGTCCACTCGATGCAAAAAGCAAAAGAAACCAAACAAAAGTTTTATCAATTTGAAACCAGTAAGTATGCCGACGGAACCTATTTTGAAGGTCGTGGAGCAGTCTTACCGAAATCCGATAAAGTTAAAGAAATCTTCAAAGGCATTTATATTCCAACCGATGCGGACTGGAAACAATTAAAAAAAGATGTCATGACATATGGTTTATATAATTCTCACCGTTTAGCAGTTGCCCCTAATGGTTCGATTGCCTACGTTATGTCTGCTACTCCTTCCTTAACCCCCATCAAACAGCTCATTGAAGAACGCACCTATGGCAATTCAAAGACTTACTTCCCAATGCCTTCCTTGGATACCGCTGCATTTATGTATGAAAGTGCATATCGCATTGATAACTTCAAGGTTATTGATGTCATTGCCACTGCACAAAAGCATGTGGATCAAGGTATCTCATTTGAATTAGGCATTACCTCAAACGTGACAACCAAGGAACTCGTAAGGTATTATCTCTATGCACACTATCAAGGTGTCAAAACTCTATACTATACGCGAACGCAAAAATTGAAAATTGAAGAATGCGAATCCTGCGTCGTATAAATTAATCTTAAAGGAGAAAGACGATGAGCAAACAACCTGGCAATACTTTTAAACCCCTCATTTTTAAACCCAAGGAAGAATTCTCTGGTGCCAATTGGAATGGAACTGAAGACACCTTTACCCAACAGTTCTACGAACAAAACCTTTCCCAATTCTGGCGTCCTGAAGACGTTTCTTTACAGTCGGATTTATTAACCTGGAAATTATTGAATGAACAAGTTAAAAAGGCATATTCTTTAAATTTACTCATTCTTACTTTTTTAGATACGTATCAAGGTGATATTGGGATGCCAGTTGTTTCGCGTTCCATGCCAGACGCTCTCCACCAACGTAAAGCTGTTATTAACTGGATGGCGGCAATGGAAAATGCTGTTCACGCTAAATCCTACTCCAACATCTTTATGACCTTTTTATCCACTCATGAAATTGACGAATTATTTGAATGGGGAAAGAAAAACAAAAACTTGCAAGCGATTATGAATTTAATCGTCGGTCAATATGAGACCCTCGATCAAATGAATTATTTGAAGAAGTATTCTCCCGATAAAGTAAATTTTAGCGAAGAAGAATTTTTTATTGCCCAATGGAAGGCGATGGTCGCATCCGTCTTCTTAGAAACTTGGTTATTTTATTCCGGTTTCTATTACCCGCTTTATTTTTATGGACAAGGTAAGTTGATGCAAGCCGGAGAAATCATTAATTTGATTCTTCGCGATGAAGCGATTCATGGACTTTATATTGGAAAAATCTCTCAAGAAATTTTTGCAAAACTTTCCAAATCCAAACAAGATGAATTAACCATTTGGATGCAAGAATTATTACAAAAACTTTATAAAGAACAAGAAGAACTCTCCGAAAGCGTGTATGACCCAGTTGATTTAGCCCATGACGTTAAAGTCTTTGTTCGTTATAACTGCAATAAAGCATTAATGAACTTAGGTTTTGAACCTCAATTTGAACACGAAGAAGTCAACCCTGTCGTTTTAAATGGTCTCAATACTGAAACCAAAACGATGGACTACTTCTCGATGAAAGGTAACGGCTATCAAAAAATGAAATCCGTCGCCCTTGACGATAATGACTTTAACTTTAATAAGAGCAAAATTAATAAATAGGTCATCAATATGGATAAGGCCATCATTTTAACAAAGGACAACTGCCCCAATTGCCAAAACTTGAAGATGTTTTTAAAAATGGCAATGCGCGATCAATACAAAGACAACCTAAGAGAGGTTCATCAAACCCAACAGGCTGATGAATTTGCTCAATTGACCAAACAATACAATATTATGAGTACGCCTGCCGTGATTTATCAACAAGACGTCGTTCGTGGATTTGAGCCACAACCGATTGTTAATTTTTTAGTTAAACACTTTGGAAAGAAGTAGTCCATGATTGTCATCGTCGTCGATTCGATGACAGGCTTAGGAAAAAAGTTCGCGGATAAATTAGGTTATCCTGTTTTTGATATTCAAAGCTATCAACCCGATTCAACACACGACATTTTCTTAATCACCCGATCTGTAAATTTCGGTGAGATTACAGACCTTACATCGAATTTTCTTCATCAATTCTCTAAATTTGTGATTGGTGTTGCCGTAAGCGGAAATCGCTCATGGGGTAAAACCTTTGGTGCTGCAGGTGATAAAATACAATTAAGGTATGGAATACCACTGATTCTCAAATTTGAAGGATTAGGATTTCCTCACGAAGTAACCCAAGTAAAAACTTGGTTATCGCAAAGGAGTCAATCAAAATGAAATATACAAAACGTAATGCCAAAATCATGAATATCGTCTCTGCAGTAAGTTTTTTGATTGCCTTAATTCTCAATGGTTTAGCAAACATTTTACCCATTAACGGCCTAGAAACGGGTGTGATTTCTGATACGTATGCAAACTACTTCGCACCGATTGGATTAACATTTTCAATTTGGGCAGTGATTTATACGGTATTGGCAATCTATGTTGGATGGCGATTAAAACATATTCAAGATAATGTTGAAACGCCGATGAATCGTCACTTATTTAAAATTGATATTGCCTTTACGATTTCCAGTTTGGCTAACGCTGGTTGGATTCTTGCTTGGCATTACTTACAATTCCCTTTATCTCTAGTCCTTATGCTGATTTTATTTGCCTCTCTTGTCTATATCAATTTAACCTTCCGTGGCGATCTTGGTCTTACCACCATCCCATTTAGAATTTATTTTGGTTGGATTACTGTTGCAACGGTCGCTAATGTGACCACCATGATTGTCGCCGATGCAAATTCATATCCTTGGATTTGGAATGGCGGAGAAGTTAGTCAACAAATCATGACCACCATCATCTTGGTCATTACCATTTTGATTGGGGTTCTGACCACCATCAGACAAAAGGATGCTTATTATGGGGCAGTTATTGTGTGGGCACTGTTTGGGATTTATTTAAGACATACGGTAAACTTACCCTCATTTGGCATTAACGGCATTGCAAATACCGCTTTAATCGGTGTTATTCTTGCAATCTTAGCCATTGTTTGGACCTTAAGAAAACAAATATACAAACTTATCAAGAAATCTTGATAAAATAAACTCATGGCTAAACAACCTGTTAAAAATCCAAATGCAAACTTACCACCTCTTGTGGTTTTAGGTTCTTTCCTTACCGAAAAGAAACGTGATTTTGTAGGTAAAAAATTATTTGAATTTGGATTAGTACGAAAAGAATTTTATGATCGCAAGTTAGGTCATCATAAAAAAGATTTTAAATTAAAGAAATTTTTAGGTAAGCGTTATCGATATACTCCTGCCCCAATGACCGATGGAGAAGTTGATCAAATTTTTACCTTAATTCAAACGTTAATGTCGATGGCACCAAAAACGAATCAAGACACCTCAACAAAATTGGATCCCAAGTCTATCGAAAAGCCATTAGGTAAAACACCCGGTTTACCCATCAGTTTATTAGGAATTTTACTAGTCTTGGTTGGTCTTGCTGGTCTTGGCGGTGGCGGATATGCTGCTTACCTCGTGTATAACAATGCTGGTCCATTAGCCTTAGAACTTGCCGCAGTCATTGCAGCGAGTAGTTTGTTTTTTGCCCTCGCCCTTATCACCCTTGCGCGAATTTTAAGAATTGTCCGTGCTTTAAAAGCCTCTCGTTAATTAAACCTTATATAATAAATCCATAGAGGTAAACCTATGGATTTTTTCTTTCAAGTCATCCTTACATTTGTTGTCTTTACGGTTGTTGATTTATTATGGTTAGTCAAAGTGGCACCCAAACTTTATCGAAAACATATAGGTCATTTAATGGCCGATAAAGTTAATCGAGTTGGTGCCTTACTTTTTTATATCGTGTTTATTGTTGGATTGGTTTTATTCGTGATTTATCCTCACCGTGATCATTTACTATTAGGCGTGGTTTATGGTGGTGCGTTTGGTTTAGTGACCTATGCAACCTATGATTTAACCAACCTTGCAACACTGAAGGCATGGCCAGTCACCATTACCATTATTGATTTGGTGTGGGGAACATTTGTGACGGCTGCGACTTCCGGACTCGTCATTCTCATCTTAGGAATCATATAAACTTATGGCACTCACTTTATTCACCACAGGTTTATTGATTTCACTGGTTGTCATTTTCCTTCATTTCCTCAATTATTTTTGGATTGCGGTTAGACAAAACAACTTTGGCATTATTGATATTGGTTGGGGACAAGGTTTCGTCTTGGTAGCATGGATCCTCATGCTCACTCGAACTTTCTTTCTGGGTGTGAATCCAAATATCATTGGTTATCTCACGCTCGTGTTAACGACGATTTGGGGATTACGCCTTTCCAGCCATATTCATCAACGCAATCATGGTAAACCTGAAGACAAAAGGTATGTTGCGATGCGTGCTAAAATTCAACCTCCCAATGTTCTTCTTAAAAGTTTTGTGAGAATCTTTCTTGTTCAGGCTTTGTTTATGCTCGTTATTTCCATCGTATTAATTGCCAATATCATGTCTGATATTGTTCTACCTATTCAACCCATTTCATATGTCTTACTAGGATTAGGGTTATTGGTTTGGTTCATCGGATTTTACTTCCAAGCCGTTGGTGATCAACAACTTGCAACCTTCATTCGAGTTCCCAAACATAAAGGTCAACTGATCACAACGGGTCTATGGCGATATACACGTCACCCTAATTATTTTGGAGAAGTGATGATGTGGTGGGGCATTGCCATTTTAGGTTTTGCTAATTCGTTTGAACTTGTATACCCAATCATTGCTTTAATTTCACCATTAATTGTCACTTGGTTATTACGATTTGTATCTGGGGTCCCCTTATTAGAAAAGCATATGAAAACGAAACCGGGATTTGATGCATATGAAAAAACCACGAATATTTTCTTTCCGTGGTTTCCTAAAGCCAAATAAATTTAGATTATCCGCCGATGCCTAACCCTGCAATGAATGTTGAATTAAAAATGATGTGTAAGACGATGAGAAGAATAAGAACCGGTGGAATAATAGCGTGAATTGCATTCAACACTTTTAAATTTCCTTTTTTGTTTTCTTGTAAATAGCCAGTCACACCTTGAACCACTAATAATCCAACCATGGTGCCACCGGTTAAACTTGGTGCACCTGTAATAGAGAATTGTAAAGCGGCGTGGAGTAAGGCACTTAATAATGCACCGATACCGAAATACCGATGATATTTTTGTAGTGTCAGAAGAAGTTTTAAGTCCCAAGAAGTTTTCACTTCTTTTTTCTTATTACGAATTAAAACTTTTTCAAGAAATATCTTCACACCTTTTCTTGTTGAACTCATCACAATAAAGAACACCGTCAAAAAACCTAAGAATGGACCCATATCATTTCTCCTTTAATTTAAATGCTTGCTGTGGTGAACCATAGATTGTTGATACCATTTGATAATAACTTGAATTTCCTCACTCGACAACTTGTGACCAAATTTGAACCAACTTAATGAGACGTTAGCACCGTGTCGATCTAGAACTGTTTTCAAAGCTTGTGTGCTTTCTAAAGGCACAATTGGATCATTATTGCCTGCGGTAATTAAGACAGTCGTATTTTTAAGTTCAGGAATGTGTTCATCTTTTCGCGGCAACATTGGATGCATCAAGATGGCCCCTCTTAAACTATATGGAATTTGCATGAGCATATTTGCAGCGATATTCGCTCCGTTAGAATAACCAACGGCAATGACATCACTACCATCAAAGTCGTAAGTTTTACTCGCTTGGTCAATAAAATCATGTAGTTGACTCGTTCGATACATTAAATCTTGTTCATCGAACACCCCAGGAGAAAGACGACGAAAGAATCGTGGCATGCCGTTTTCAATTACTTCACCGCGTACGGACAATAAATTGGCTTCCTGATCAATCATTTTAGCGACAGGTAATAAGTCGTTTTCATCCCCACCAGTGCCGTGTAAAAGCAAAAGAGTAGGTCGATTTGGATTCGTTCCTTTGATAAATTTATGGATCATGCATGCTTCCTAGGAACATTATAAGAGGATTACTCTATAATAGGGTTGTTAATACTTAGTAAAAAGGAGAAAAAACAAAGTATGGCAGAAGTAGCACTAGCGACCTTTGATCAAAAAGTTGATAAGTTGATCAAATTCAATAAGACGATGGGTCTCGTCCACCTCATTCAAGGTGTATTGATGATGTTGTTCGCTTTCTTTATCTATCCGACACTCAATGACTCTCAAGCCGCCTTTACCATTCCAGTGATCGGTAACTATCTTGAATTTGTCCCTGGTGAAGGTTTAGTCCTTGCCGTGACGGATACATTATTTGAATTACCATTCTTACCGATGACCGCAAGCTTCTTATTGCTCTCGGCCATTTTCCACTTCTTAATTGCGTTCCCATTCAAGAATAAATATCGTGCAGGTTTAAGAGTTGGTATCAACCAATTCCGTTGGTATGAATATGCATTAAGTTCATCCTTAATGATCGTTTTAATCTCGGCATTATTTGGTGTTCGTGACGTGGCCGTCTTTGCCCTTATTGCCTTATCAAACGCTGCGATGAACCTTTTCGGTTTAGACATGGAATTATTAAACCAAGGTGAATCCAAAGTTGGTAAGAAGGTCAATTGGTTACCATTCATTTTTGGTACGATTATTGGCTTAGCTCCTTGGGTTGCGATTGCTTTCTATATTGGTGTTAACCCTAACTTAGATGCAGTTCCAGTGTTCGTCTGGGCCATCTTAGCCACTTACTTTATTGCCTTCAATACCTTCCCAGTCAATATGCTCTTACAATATTTAGGTGTTGGTAAATTTAAAGATTACTTACATGGTGAAAGAGGCTATATCGTCTTATCACTCGTCGCCAAGACCATCCTTACTTGGTTAGTCTTGTTCGGCGCTTTCCAACCTTCTTAGTCCAATCAACATCGATTAAGGTAAAATAAAGCTAAGGGAAACCTTAGCTTTTTTTATGAATAACGTAAACAAACCCGAAATCTATCAAGGCTTCGATAAAACTCAAAAGTATTTTGAGGGTTGGTATTTTAAATTGGTATCAAAAGACCAATTAACATCGCTTGCGCTTATACCTGGTATCTCACTCGCTAAAAAAGATCCACACGCCTTTGTCCAAGTTTTTTTAGTTCGTCATGGTGCCAAACCAACATTAAAAAATGTTTATATACGATATCCGATTGCGGAATTTCTTCCTGAAAAAAATCAATTTAAAGTTGCGGTAGGCATGAATCAGTTTTCTCTTGACCATCTCCATCTCGATTTAAAACAAGAAGGATTTGCAATCAAAGGCGATTTACAAATTCTGAATCCTACTCCTTTGAATCAAGGGTTCTTAAATCCTTCCATCATGGGTCCGTTTGCTTATTTACCAAATATGGAATGCTATCACGGTGTTATTTCGCTCATGCATACATTCAAAGGGATGTTAAACGTCAACGGAGAATGGATTGATTTTACCGGTGGTAAAGGATATTTAGAAAAGGATTGGGGAACCTCTTTTCCGTCCTCATATGTATGGATGCAAGGTAATCATTTCCCCGAAGACAAAACCTCATTCTTTTTTTCATATGCGAATATCCCTTATGTAGGTTTAAAGTTTCAAGGACTCATTTGTCATCTTTATTTACAAGGTAAACATTATCGATTCGCAACGTATAACGGTGGACGTGTTCGTTCAGAACTCATTGAAGACAAACAAGTTGAGTATGTCTTAAGTCGTGGTCCGTATCGATTAAGAATCGTTGGATCCATTGACCAAGTGGTGAATTTACCTTCACCCAAATTTGGCAAAATGGACCATACGATTAAAGAAGGTCTATCTGGTGAAATTTTAATTTGGTTAATGAGAGGCAAAACAATCCTCTATCAGGGTAAATCAACCTTGGCAGGCATTGAAATCATGAAGAAAAAATGAAAAAGATCTTCAATGTTTTTTTACACATTTTTAAATGGATCGGCTTCGTTGCTTATGGGTTTATCATCGTGGCTCTCGTGTTAACAGGCCTTGAAGTGAATCGTATTGAACAAGAGTATGCGTATGTAAAGACCCAATATGCCAAGACGGTTGAAGTTGAAGACTATACTTATTTTTATCGAGAAGTGGGTGTAGGCAACAGCGAAACAATGTTAATGATTCATGGCTTTCTAGGTTCAAGTTATGATTTCATCAACGTGATGGAATCCTTAAAAGATCGATACCACATCATTGCAGTCGATATGATTGGATATGGTTTATCCGAAAAATCGTTAACCTTTGATTATGCAAAGGCGAATCAAGCAGCATATCTTGTTAAATTCTTGGATGCATTGAATATTTCTAATGTTACCGTGATGGCGCATTCGATGGGTGGAGAAGTTTCCTTTCACCTTGCCCATGATTATCCAACCTATGTGAATCGGATGATCTTGATTGGATCAGGTGGTTATGTTGTACCTTCAAGTGGTGGAAGTTTAATGCCAACGGATTTACCTTTATTCGTTTATGAATACCTTGCTCAAAATTATTTTATTCAACGAACCGTCTTTTTCACAGCATACTCGAATGATGAAGTCCAAAGTCAACGTGTGACCCAAGAAGATTTTGATGAAATGTATATTGTTAATCGCACCATTCCAGGAAAAGTATTACGTGAATTCACGCGTGATAACGATTCAGGCTCCACTAATGATAAACTTAAAGATGTTGAACAACCCATCCTCTTGATCTGGGGTGAGTTTGATGGATTCATTCCTTTAAGTACAGGTCAATTATTGTTAACTGAACTCGGTGATAACGCCGACTTAGTGGTCATGCCGAATGCAGGGCATCTACCCTTTGATACGTACTTTGAAGACTTTATGCATCATGTGGAGGCATTTCTAGAATGAAATATGTTTATTTAAAGCAAAAGGTATTCTCAATTCGTGATGAATTTAAAGTCTATGATGAAAATCAAACCTTACTGTATGAAGCCAAAGGAAAGATTTTAACGTTAAACAGTCGTCGTGATTTGTTTAAAGCTGGAGAAACTCAACCCATCTACACGATGAAACAAAAAGTCCTAACCTTTGTTCCAACCTATTTTTTATATGATTCTCGCAATGAACAAGTGGCAAAGATGGCTCAACAATTGTTGGCATTCTTTGGTGCTAAATTTAATCTTGTCATTAAAGAAAAGAAATACGATATCAAAGGTGATTTCTTTGG
>JACCDO010167853.1_pt1 | contig 20600 bp, 15 predicted proteins | sample 7446101 | NCBI WGS metagenome assembly JACCDO01 (sample SAMN15323440, study PRJNA562643) | freshwater metagenome | isolation source: river surface water | place: USA:Blue River Watershed | collected 2017-08-16
AAAATGTTTATTTATAAATTCTGAATTTAATTCTTGATTTCCACATATTGTAGTAAAAATAGAATTATCATTATAATTATCTAATATTTTTTCTATTTGATAAAAATTTAGTTCTCTAAATTGAATTAATTTATTTATAGACTCAATATTCATTTTATGTAAGTAATTAATTAAAGTATTAGTTGATATACCTTTTAAACACATAATATTATCCCATATTGGAAAATTTTCAAATAATTTAATTGTATTATTATTAATTGTTGCATATAAATTTAAATTTAATCCAATATCTGACCAATATATTTTATCAATATAGTCTGTAATAAATTCAATAGATATACCTTGATATATAGTTATATTTTTCCAATTTAAGAACTGGTCGTTCATTCTCATAAAATCTTCATTTAAAATTTGATATTTACTAATATTAAACCAAAATTCTTCATCTATATGTGGATATGTATTTACTATATAATCTAACATTTTATTATCTACTTTATGGTATTTTACGAGTTCATTAATCTGTTCTGTATCCATCACAGTTTTTATAAATTTTATATTTGAAAGAATATTATTATTTAATTTATGATATTTAATTAAATATTTTAAATTTATTTTATCTAAATTTTCTAAAATAAATTCATCACTTATTGTAACTTTTTCTATTAAATATTTCCAATACTCATCATTATCATAATTTTCTTTCATTACATTTTTTATAAGTTGTTCAGATAATCGTTGATTACTTGAAACAAACTTGATTACATCTTTCATATGTTTATCATTAAACACTTCTTGAAATTCAGCCATATTAATTATATATATTAATCAATATATATCCTTAAATATACTTAACTTTTTAAAATTATTAAAAGACTTAATAATTTTATTTAGTTAAATAACTAATTATTTACCCCAATAAGTAATGTCATCATCTAAATTCATTTGTTGACGTTTTAAGAACATTTTTTCATGATTACTTAATTTATCATCTAATACATTATTAGTGACACTATTACTATTAAATTGGTTATTTAATAAATCAGTCCATTTATTTTCATTTGTTTTTGATTTTTTTAAATTATCATACATATCCAATATTTTTTCTATTTTTGTTAAGGTTTTATCATGTAAATTATTAACGTTTAAAAAAACACCATCATTACATAATGTATAATTATTATTATCATCATAAATAGTTTTAAAAATTTTTGCATACAATTTTTTATTTTTTATTTGTTCTATTCTGGATGCAATAATTTTTTTATCAGATTTAGAATATATTTTAGCAGTTTCAGTATTAATGCTATTGTTATCAGAAATATCAAACTGTTGCATTTCAGTAGATGATATAGTTATAGTTGGATCAGTATTAAAAATTTCTAATGATTTAGCAGATTTCTCCATATAATATATTATAGTTAATTAAAATTATAATTAAACTTAAATTATAAAAATTAATATCTTTTTTATATAGTAATTTTAAGGACATTATGGAACCTGAAAACAGTAGTTTATCAGAAAATGAAAATAAATCTGAAAATAACACAAATTTAATCGATTTAATGAAAATAAATTTTTCATATCCTGACCCGGATGATTCAGATTTTCAATATAAAATTTATAAAAAAAGAGAATATTATTATAATAAAGTTCCCTATAGAGAAGCCGTTAAAAATTATGAAGATATTAAAACTTATAGAGATAAAGAATGTGGTGGTGAAAAATTTCAATTACAAACTCAACAATCTTTATTAAGTAATTTTATCAATCCAGATACTCCATATCGTGGTTTATTAGTTTTTCATGGTGTTGGTACTGGTAAAACATGTTCTGCTTTTGCTATTGCTGAAAATTTTAAAGATATGGTTAAAAAGTACAATACCAAAATACACATTTTAGTATCTGGCCCATTAATTAGAGAACAATGGAAAAATGAATTGGTAGAAAAATGTGCAAAAGAGACTTATTTAAAAGATTATAACCAAACTATTGGTTATTTAGATGATATAGAAAAAAATAAAGCTATAAAATTAGCAAAAAACCAAGCAATGCAATATTATAAAATCATGTCTTTTAGAAGTTTTCAAAAAAAAGTTTTAGGGCAAAAAGTTATTGAAAAAAAACAATCGGATGAGTCATCTAAAACTAAAATGAAAAAATCTTATAGAAAAACTTTAAAGGGTGATTTTGAGCGTGAAATTGCCATCGATAAGATTGATTCACTTAATAATACAATATTAATTGTTGATGAAGCTCATAATTTAACAGGTAATGAATATGGTGAATCTGTTAAAAAAATTATACAAAATTCTAAAAATCTTAGAGTATTACTACTTACTGCTACACCTATGAAAAATTTAGGTGATGATATTATAGAATTAATTAACTTATTACGTCCTGAAAATTCACAAATTGAACGTGAAAAAGTATTTCACGGTATTGGTCATTCTATGGAATTTAAACAAGGTGGACGAGAATATTTACAAAAAATGATTAATGGTTATGTTTCACATTTTAGAGGTGCTAATCCTTTAATTTTTGCAGAAGGTGTTGAACATGGTGTTATACCACCAGGATTAAACTTTACTAAAGTAACACGTTGTGGTATGGAAAAATTTCAACTTAAAACATATGAACATGTTTTAGAACTAACGGATGATACATTAGATAGACGTTCACAATCTGTAGCAAATTTTGTATTTCCAGGATTAAGTAGTGATAAAATATCATTAGAAGGTTATTCAGGAGAGGAAGGAATTAATAATGTAAGAAACCAGCTAAAGGCCAATAAACAGTTACTTTTAACGAAAATAAATGAATATTTTTTTGATGGTAAATATCCAAATCAAAATGAATTATTAGTAGACAATGAAAAGAAGAAAACTTTAGGCGGTACAATTTTTAAATTACCATATTTAAAAAATTTTTCTATTAAATTTTATACTGCATTATTAAATATTAATGATTTAGTTGAAGGTAAAAAAGGTCCAGGTACTGTGTTTGTTTATTCAAATTTAGTTAAAGTAGGTATTGAATTATTTAGAGAAATATTATTACAAAATGGTTATTTAGAATTTTCTGAATCACAAAATTATAATATTGCAGATGATACTATTGATTCAATTACTGGATTTACTTATAAATACTTTAGAGATAATAATATGAATTTACAAAATTTTCATCCAGCTACTTTTATTACTTTTACTGGTAAAACTGATGATGTAACTGAAGATATGCCAGAAGCAAAAATTACAGTATTAAAAAATTATTTTAATAACATTAATAATAAAGAAGGCAAATATATTAAAATTGTTTTAGGATCTAGAGTTATGAACGAAGGTATTACATTATATAATATTAAAGATGTTCATATTCTTGATGTTTATTATAATTTTGGTAGAGTACATCAAGTTATAGGTAGAGCAATAAGACGTTGTGTACACTATAAAATAACTAATGATCAAAATAAATTTCCTAAAGTTAATATTTATAAATATGTAGTTAGTTTACCAGATGGATCAAAACTTGGTGATTTATCTGCTGAAGAAGAGTTATATCAAAAAGCTGAATATAAATATGTATTAGTTAAAGATATTGAACGTGTTATTAAAGAAGCAGCTATTGATTGTCCATTAAATTTCCATGGTAATGTTTTTCCTGAAGAAATAGAAAAATATGAAAAATGTGTTCGACCACTTGAATATGGTAAATTAGATCCTTCTGCTAAAGAAAATAAAGTCGTATGTCCGGCTGCTTGTGATTTTCAAGATTGTTTATATAAGTGTTTTGATAAAAAATTAAATTTAGAATTTTATAATCCAAACTCAAATCTATATAATAAAATAATCAGAGATGAATTAGATTATACAACATTTACTAATGTCTTAAAAAGAAATGAAGTATCATATGTTAAAGATAAAATTAAAGATCTTTATAAATTTAAGTATGTATATGAATTATCTGAACTTGAAGAAAAAATTAGAAACACATATATTGGAGAAAAAGCAGAACTTTTTGATGAATATTTTGTACATCAAGCATTAAATGAACTTATTCCACTCGATGAAAATGATTTTAATAATTTTCAAGACACAATTTATGATAAATATAATGTACCTGGTTATTTAATATATCGTAATAAATATTATATTTTCCAACCTTTTGACCAAAATGAAGATGTCCCTATGTGGTACAGATCTAATTATCAATCAGATTTATCTAATGATTTAACAATATATAATTATATGAAAAATACAGATGAATTTAAAAAAGCAGACACAAATAATTACAGTGATGATTCAAAAGATAAAACTAAACAATCAATATCTATTAAATCTACATCTTATGATTTTTCAAATATGGAATATTATAATTCTAAAGAAGAATTTTTATATGTTGGTATTATTGATAAAGGTTCATCTAGAATTAAATCAATTGTTGAACATAATGAAGATGTTTTTAAATTAAGACCAAAACGTGAAAAAATTTTATTAAAAAAACGTGGTACAGGTATTCCAAGTTTAAAAGGGGCTGTCTGTAATACCAGTAAAGATAAAGATTTATTAGTTAAAATAGCAGAAGATATAGGTGTTACTAATATTGATAAATATCTTGACGATACACGTTTTTCAATTTGTCAATTAATTCGTAATAGATTATTATTTTTAGAAAAATATAGTACTGCTAAAGAAAAAAATAATTATGTATATATGATTATTCCAACTAATCATCCTGAGTATCAATTTCCACTAAATCTTGAAGATAGAATTAAATATATTATTGATAATTTACAGTCTAAAATATCCATTTCTTTAACACATAAATTCGATAATATTAAAGAAGGCATATTTGAAGGTAATAGAGATAAACGTCTAGCTAGATATAAAATTACTTTAACTAATGACAAAAAAGAACTAGAAGAATATGCTGATTATATAAAAAAGTCAGGATTTACTCTAGAAAATAACGTATGGACTAAAATAATCGAATAATATATAACAAATATATTGTATTGTATATACAAAAAAAATGAAAAATTTTTTTTTAATATTAATCATAAATAAATAATATTTTATCTGATTAATGTCTAATAATAACAATATTATTAATAACAATATCAATATTATTTATCAATCTAATGATGAAGAAAACGATGAAACCGATATAATTGAACAAACCAATGAAACCGATATAATTGAACAAACTGATGAAAATATCGAACAAAATAGCAATATATGCCTTATTTGTACTATAGATCAGGCGTCTGTTTTTACAGAATGTTTCCATCGTTTTTGTCCAGAATGTATTAGAATGATAGATAGATGTGCTATATGTCGTACTGAATTTACCAATGAATTTAGATTACATATCAACCACAATAACAATCATGACGATTTAAATATTATTAATAATAATAACATTAATATTATTGTTAATAATAATAATGATAATATGATTAATAACATCATTTATTATTATAATAACAATAATAATATTATTAATAATTATGAACCACAAGCTGCTGTGGATGCACAACCACAAGCTGCTGCAGCTGCGGAAGAACAACCACAAGCATTAAATGCTTTAATTCCAAATAATAATCACAATATTAATATGTTAAATGATCTTATAAATGATTGGAATAATTTAATTAATAACATCAATTTATTACAAAACAACAATTGGAATATGATGAGAACTAGAGTTTTAAACATTATATTAACAATACGCAATAACATTAACATTAACATTAACCATAATTATATTGGAATAGATGAACTTATAAATGTATTGGAAAATATTGAGGTTGTATTAGAAAATGACCAATTTAATAACATTATATATAATAATTTAATTAATATGTATAATAATCTTATTAATCTGAATGTTAATAATATTTACAATAATTACATTCAAATTATTATACATATGATAAACAATATGTATACTAGACGCAATAACCAACTAAATAACAATAATTTCAACGTAGTTGGTTAAATTAACTATGTATATATATTATACAAATTATTGAAAATTAATTTATTATAAATATTACTTAAAAATATCTATATATAAAATATCTAATGAGCTTAGAACAAATTTTTATTGATCTTAAACTTCATGATATGGTTACTATATTTCCATGGCAATTAAATAATGAATTATATTTACATCTTAAAAAGAATTTAAAAGAAAAAGTAGAAAAAAAATGCATCGATATTGGTTATATATGTAAAGTTTTAGATATTGTAGAATATAAAAACGGATATTTATTACCAGAAGATTTAACAGGTAATGTTAGTTTTAAAATAACATATAATGCTAAAGTTTGTATACCAATAGCAAATAATCAAATTATATGTAAAGTTGATCAAATATTTAAATCAGTAATTATGGCACAAAATGGACCTGTTGTTGCACTAATTAAATTTACTGATATCAGTACTAATTTTAATATAAATAATTTAGGTGGTGTTGTTTATAAAAGAAATGGTAAAGTTTTAGAACCTGGTGATTATATTAAAATTTCAATTCGATCAAAACGATCTTTTAATGGTGATACACATATTGGTGTTATGGGATTCATAGAAGATATTGCTATCCAAGAGGAAGTTAATAAATATATGTATAAAGAATTTGATGATGACAATGATGAAATTAATATTTCATCAAATAAATATACTAATTTAAATGAAGACGAAACTATTGATGAAGGAGTTATACCAACACATGTACCTGATAAAAACATATCATATATTCAAGAAATATAAACAAAATAATTAATTTATAATTAAAAAGTTTTTTAATATTTTATATCTCATATTGAACTAATGAAGTATATATTATTAGATATTTTAATATACTATTTTTTGTAAAATAGTTTAAAGATATTTTTAATTTATTTAAATTATATGAATATGCTTAAACACGGTGGATCGGATATATATAATATTAAAGAATTAATAGAAGATTATAGTGTAACAACTAATTTTATGGGTTCAAATAAAATTGGAATTGAAAATATTATTTCAAATATTACTCAAATCAATCATTATCCAAGTGAAAATAAAAATTTTTTTAAAGAAGGATTAGAATTTTTAAATGTAAATGAATCAAATATAATATGGGGTAATGGTGCTTCTGAATTAATAGATCTAGTAATAAGAACATTAATTAAACTTAATAAATATAAAACATTTTCAAAATTTAATCAAGTTCAATATATGGAATATGAAAGATGTTGTTTATCAAATGGATTAACTGAAGATAAAATTGGAGATATATTGTTAATTATTAATCCAAATAATCCAACTGGTGATTTTTATACTAAAGATGATATTAAAAAAAAAATTAATGAATTTAATTCAGGTTCTACAATAATACTTGATGAATCTATGTGTTTTTGGTATGGTTCTGATTGGTATAGTCAAAGTTTTTTGTCAGAATCAAATTATATTCAATCATTAAAAAGTAATAAAAATATTAATATTATTTTAGTACAATCATGGACAAAAATATTTTCTTGTACTGGTTTACGTTTTGGTTCTGTAGTTTGTTTTGATTCTGAATTAATTAAACAATTTGAAAAACACAAAACACCATGGTCTGTAAATATTTTATCATATTATTATTTGAAAGGATGTTTATCTGATAAAAGTTATTTAGAAGAAACTTGGAAACAAACACCAATATTAAGAAAGCAAATTGAAATAGAGATTATACAACTATTTCCTTTTGCAGAAGTAAAGGGAAATAATTTTTTATCGTGGTTATGGGTAGATTTTAAATTTACAGATATTGCTGATATGATTTATTCTAAATCTCTTGAATATGGTATACCTGTAAGACACGGTAAATCAGGTTATCAACAACCAACACATATACGATTTGCTGTTAGATGTAATCAATCAAATGAAATATTATTTCAAATGTTATCAGATGTAAAATTAAGTAGTATAAAAGTGCCAAAATATTATTTTAATGTACCAAAAAATTTAGTTTATGGTATTATAAAAATTTCTTTAGATAAAATAAAATCACATGAAGAACACATAATAGAAAGAAAATCAAAATTATTAGAATATTTAAATGGTAACGATTACTTTGTTTTACCTTCTATGATTGTTGACTCCAAAAATTTTGTTATTTTAGATGGTCATCACAGATTAAATATATTAAAAGAATTAGGAAAACAAGAAGAATATGTACTTTTAGTAAATTATGATTCAGAATCAATTATACCACACGAAACAAATAACGTAACTAAAATGGAAATAATTCAGGCAGGTTTAATTGGTGAATTATTACCACCAAAAACAAGTAAACATATTTTTATTGATTCTGAAGGTACTAAACGTCCATTAATTTCACTAAGTGTAATAATAAATAATTAATAGTTAAATGGGAGTAAAAGCATAAAAAGTACTTATAAAACAAAATATATGAAGTAATCCATGATAAAATAAATGATAATTTGAGCACCATTCTTTATTAGAATAATAATTACTAAAATAAAAAGACATAAATGCTGCAGTTAAAACAAATAAATAATGAAATTTAAATTTATATAAAATTGTATATAGTATAAATGAAAATATAGATATTCTAGCAACAATTGCATCAATTTTATGGATTTTTGATTTTTTTATTGGATTATTCCAAAAAAGTTGAGAACATATAATTGTTGGTATAAGAAATAATGCTAATATATATTCAAAATTAATTGTTTTTGTTTTTTGTCTTGTAAATACAAAATAAAATAATGATATTATAAGTAATAAACTAGTATAACAAAGATATTTATGATTTGATTGTTTAATCATAATTATTGTTTTGAAATAAAATTGAATAAATCATATTTAAATTAATTAATTTAAATATAAGTTATTATGTATTATTATTAAATGAAATTACCATACGCTATGTATGTATCAGGATCTATCTGGTTATTTTGTTCTGTCTTACAACAGTTTAATAAAGTTTATATGGAAAACGGAAGTTTTGTTTTAAAAGCATTTAATTTAATTATCCTAATACAATGCGGAAAATTAGTTTATAAAGCTATTGCTTTTTCAGATTATTTATAAATGTATTAAACATACATTCCCATAGGTGGTTCATATCGTTTTGGTTCTTTAAATTTACCCAATGCAGATACTAAATCATCCATTGTAATAATTTTATTATTTTTATTTGTTTTAAAACATCTAAAACTTTGTTCATATTTGATATAGTTAGCCAATCGTTCGATATCACCTGCAAAGTTTTCAAATTTTTTATAATTTTTCTTAAAAAAATCAACATATTTATTGTCAGGTAATGTTTCTGTATCAATACTATATCCAATATTGATCATTTTTAATTTAAATATTTCTGCTAATTCTGTTTCATTATATTTTTCAATAGTGAATTTATGAGAAAATCGTCTCTTAAGACCTCTATTAAATGAGAAAAAACAATCTTCTAAATCTTCTTCATATCCAGCAATTATAAACATAAATTCATTTTTTCTTTCAGATAAATACTGATTAATCATATCAATTGCTTCTTTAGCAAATGAATCTCTTTTTTCAGCATTACCTAATGAATAAGCTTCATCTAAAAATATTACTCCACCCATACCTCTTTCTAATAATTCTTTTGTACGATGAGATGTTTGACCTAAATATTTAGCAACTAAATCGTCTTTTTTTATTTCAATAAAACTATCTGATTTTAATATACCTAATCTAACGAAAATATCGGCATAAATTTTAGAAAATTCAGTTTTACCGACACCTGGAGGACCTTGAATAATAGTATGTAAATATTCATCAGAATGATTATTTTGTACATAATATATTATTACTTTAAATAAATCATTTTTAAGATCATTAAGACCAACCATATTATTTAATTTTTCTAATGCTGGAATGATATTATATAATTTTTGTAATTTATTAATATGACGATAACATCTAAAATTATTTTTTAATTCGATAATATCTTTTATTGTTTTAAGATTATTAAATATTTCATTAATTTTATCATCATCATATGAATCTTTATTTTTTTTGTAATATTTAAGTTCATATTTATTATTAAATTTTTGTTTTTTTCCTTGTTTTTCTTCTTGTAATTCTACAATTTCGTCTTGTAATAATAATCTTTTGCGTTTTTCAGTAGAAAGTTGACTGGTTAATTCTTCATTTTGTTTTTGACTTTTATATAATTCTGATTGTAAAGTAATTAAATTATTTTGTTGTATATTACTTAATAAAACAATATTATTTGTTAATAAATCAACCACTTTCGTATCTGGATTATCATATGGTTGATTTGACCAATAATCATAATAATCGTCAACATCATTATAATTATCATTATTATTATTCGGTGGATTTGACATTATATAACTTAATAATATTTATTTGTATTTAAATAATAATTAATTAAAAATAGAAATAATCAATATTGATTATTTTTATTTTTAGAATATATTTGTAAAAAATAGTATATAAAAAAAATAAATATATAAAATATTTTTGATACAATTTAAAAATAAATGTCTAAAAAATAAGTAGGAATAAATGGATTTTATTAATAATTATACAAAATCTTTATCAAGTATTATAAATGATGAATTTAACCCAACAACACATATTGATAATTACGATGATTTATTAAAAGATGAAAAAAAAATTAAAACATATTGTAGTAATTGTGGTAAATATGGACATGTATATAAAAAATGTAAAGAACCAATTACATCATTAGGTATAATAAATTTATACTTACATGATTTAAAATTGGATTCATTATTTTCAAATAAATATGTAATAAACAATATAGCAACAAAATACAAACAAAACAATTACCACATAAAAAACATATATCTTCAAAAATTTAATGATAAAAACAATGAGTCATTAACATGTAATGATGAAATAGATAAATATATTGAAATAGTAAAAAACAAATTAAAAATTTTAATGATAAGAAGAAAAAATACTGTAGGATATATTGAATTTGTTCGTGGTAGATATGATGAAACAAAGGATGATGCAATTATATTTTTATTAAATCAAATGACAGTATCAGAAATAAATTATTTAAAAACGAATACATTTGACGATATATGGCATAACTTATGGAATGGAAAATATAATGATTTACCATTGGATGAAAATATAATTAATAATTTAGATTTAATGAATGAGACACAATATCAAATAAATTTAGATAAATTATCACCAAAAGATAAACATATATATATTAAAGTTCATTTAAAAGAATATGGAATATCAAAAGCAAAATTTGATTATATAAAAGAGAACAATATATTTGAAAAACTAAATAATAATATTAATATAGAATATGACCAACCAGAATGGGGATTTCCAAAAGGAAGAAGAAATTTACATGAAAAAAATATCGATTGTGCTTTAAGAGAATTTACTGAAGAAACCGGTATAGATCATAACAAAATAGAGGTAATGGATAGAATTTATCCATTAAATGAAATATTTATAGGCACAAATAACTTAAATTATAAACACTCATATTATTTAAGTATAGGAAAAATGGAAAATTTAAATCTAGATTTACCAAGTCAAAAAATAGAAATTGGTGCAATAGGATGGTTTACATATGATGAAGCACAACATATTATAAGACCATATCATGTTAATAGATTAAGATTATTAGATGAAATAATATTATTTTTAGCACATAATTTAAAATACTATTCAAATTACAACAAAGTATTATTAAATGATTAAATATTTTGATTAATATATTTTTGTATATTTTGTAAGTTATTAGTACTATATTGATTATTTAAATAGTCATTTATATCTAGACCATATATATTAATAATACTATCTCTAAAGTCAGAAATTTGTTTTGAAAAATTTCTAATAATATTTTTAAAAGACATATTATTATATTTTATTATTTTTATTAAATTATAAACTAAATCATTATTTTTAACGTCATTATATTTAACGCGATTATAAACATACCATAAACACCATGCTGCACAAAATCCACCTGGATCACCTAATTTTCTAGTTTTATAATATTCTATATTTTCATATGATTGAAAACCAATTTTAGGTAAATAATCTTTCGGAGTTATATATTTATAATCATTTAATAATTTTTTAAAATAAGAGCTTAGAATATTATCCATTAAAGTTCCATTATAATTAAAACTAGGTGGTGTATCATAACCATTTGGTTCAAAACGTTCAATAGTTTTATTATTTTTATCAATTAATAAAATATTTGCATGAGCTCCATTATCAAGTTCAATACCAATAGGACAAATAAAATAAATTTTATCATTATTTTTAAATTTATTTATTAAATTTTCAAAACCATTTGGATAAAATATATTTTGAAACAACCATATTATTTCAAAATTCATAAAATCAATATTGTTTTTCTTTATTCCCATTTGTGTATAATATTTTGTTATTTCTTCATTATCTATTATATTCATATTGTTTAATGTACTCATTATATTATTATCCATTTTTTGAACCATAAATAATCCACATATTACATCTAAAGCAACACCAGTAAATGTTGTAAACATTATATTATCATTTGAATTATCTATAGATAATTTACAGTATGATGTTTTTTTGGCAGGAACGGATGATATCTTATTTAAAATATTTTTTTTTATTTCAATAAAACATTTATTTTTATTAAGTGTTCCATTTGCACAATCTTTTTCCCAATTATTTATATAATCAACACTTTTATCTAATATATTATAATAACTATTTATAATAATGTCTAACAAAATATCAAAATTTTTTATATCTTTAACAATATCATATGGAGTAATATTTTGATTATTTTTTATGAATAAATTATTTTTTTTATTTGTTAATAAATTTTTTAATGGATACCATAAACCACTTTTTGCAAATAAATGCCATATAGTATTACCATTAATATCTTGTATATTTAAATTTGTATTAGTAATTAATGAATCAATATTATATAGTTTTATTTTATTATAATCCATTTTATTTGTACTAACCAATAAATGTAATGGTGTTAAACTTTCTATATTTAATAAATTAAACTTAATGAACTTGCTTATCAACAAATTTACAATGTCAACATTATATTCTATTATCGCTAAATGTAATGATGAATTACCTAAAGCATCCTGAATATGCGGATCAGCACCATTCTCTAATAATAGTTTAGTTAATGTTATATTATTTAAAGTAACAACATACATTAATGGACTAATTTGATGTTCAAAATCAACAATATTTATTTTAAGATCACGAATTTTTAATATTTTATTAATTATATTTATATCTTCATAATTTGTTGCAATATGTAATGGTGTTTCACCAATTTTAGTTTGTATATTTATATTAACATTATTTAAACCTAATATTTTTTCGATAATATAGTGATTTTTCTTTTTTATTGCTAAATGTAATGGTGCTAAACCTTTGTTGTCTAATTTATTTATTAATGTACTATTTGATATTAATAAATCAAATGCTTCATTATTATCATATTGAATTGCATAGTGTAATGGAATTTGACCTTTTTTATCATCTATATCTGTTAATGGTATACCAACTAAATTCGTGTCTTCTATTAATAATTTTACAATATTATTATATCCCATTCTAATACAAGTATACAATATAGTATGACCATCTGTATCTATAAAATCTAACCTACAATCATACTGTATAAGTTTTTTTACTAATTGTATGTTATTAAATATTATTGCATATTGAATTAAATACATATTACTACTATCTCTCATATTCAAATCAATATCATTATCTTCATTTTTCATATATTTATCAATTAGCTCAATAACTTCATCTATTTTTTGTTGTTTTAATTTATCAAATAATTCTTTAATTTGTTCCATATTAATATAACATAAATAAATTACTACAAATTAAATTAATTAAAAAGTAAAGTCACATTTCTTATAACGAAATATCATTAAATTTTCTTAAACTTTCTCTTAATTTATTTATGTTTACCTGATCATTATTTGGTATCATTTTTTTTAAATTAATATCTGATTTATTTATATTTATTGGTTTTGATTTAATAAACTCCACCTTTATCGGTTCTATTTTATTAAATATATCTAAATTTGAACTTATATCATTAAAATTTATTGTTTCTGATATATTATTTTCTATTATAATAGGCTCTAATTTAGGATCTCGTACAATATCTATATCTACTAATTCATTAGCATTAATATTACTATTAGTATTTTTAATTATTTTATAGATATTATCGTCATTATATTTATTATTATTATTAATATCTTTGTCTAATAATTTAAATTCAGTCATGATTAATTGATCATTTTTTTTATTTTCATCAATATCTATATTTTTTAGTTTATTATTTGTTTTTTTTAAAAGAGAATTTAACGAATATTCTGGATAAATATAACTAAATACTGATATTAACATTACTAAAAATACTATTAATTTACAACTTTTATTACTTAATGGAATTAATTGACTAGCTCTTATAACATCTTTATCGTGTATTTTTTCTTTATTTTTATTTAAAATGTTATACATATAATTATTTATAAAAGTGTTATCATTATATGCACTAAGATTAAATAAAACTATAAAACAAACAGTAATATGTGTTAATAGATGATTTTTTGGCAAAAATATTCCCAATAAAATAAATAAAACCAAAAATATATGAATAGATCGTAATAATATTAAAATAGATTTATCTAAGTATGAAGATTTATTAAATAAACATATAAAACTTGAATAATATTCTTTAATATAATTTTCAAATGTTAAATTTGTATTATTTTCCATACTATAATTTCAGAAAAATATTTATAATTATGTTTATTATAAATTATGAAAAATTGAATACTTATTATTCATAAACATATATCCATTAAATTATATTAAACACAAATAATAAATTATTTTAGTAAATTTTATAATTTAAATGAAAATAAATATAAATTACTTGTTCAAAATAATGGTTTTGAATTAGAAAACATTATTGATCAAACAGAAGAAATATGTAAACTAGCCGTTATTAATAATGGATTATCATTAAATTATGTATTAGATGAATTTAGAAATAAATCCATATATTTATTAGCTGTTCAAAATAATGGATTTGCCTTAAAATATATATCAGATAATGATAAAGACGAAGAGATATGTACATATGCAATAAAAAATAATGGATTATCATTAGAATTTGTCCCAAATAAATTAAAAAATAAAATATTATGTGAATTAGCTATTATAAATAATAGTTTAGCTTTAAAATATGTACCAGATAATTTACAAGATAAAAAAATATGTAAATTAGCTATTCAAAATAATGGTTTATCATTAAAATATGTTATTGATAAATATAAAGATGATGAACTATGTAAATTAGCAATTAAACAAAATGGTTTTGCATTACAATATATTATTAATCAAACAGAAGAGATATGTAGATTAGCGATTGAATATCATCCTTTTGTATTATGTTATGTAAATGATAAATATCAATCAGACGAAATATGTAAATTATCAGTTACAAAAAATGGTATTGCACTATATTATGTAAATGACAAAAACAAAACAGAAGAAATATGTAAATTAGCTATTCAAAATACAAGTTTAGCATCTAAATATATTTTATAAAAAGTTATAAAATCCACAAAATAATGGTTGTGCATAATAATTATCATTACGATAAAATCCTAATTTAAATCCACAATTAAATAAATATAATGGCATACAACAACATATAGTACATTGTTCTTTATAATTATCATCTTCAATTTGTTTTTGAATATAGTAAGGATATTGCATTATATAATACTATAATGTAATTTCTTTAAGTAAATTTAACAAATATTAAAACGTTTACTTGTCATATATTTGTATCCAATATTTATTAATTCAGATCCATTATCAAAATTTAGAATATTATATCCTTTTAAAACTTCTGATGGTACATAGTATTTATTAATTTCTCCAATAGGAATTTTACAGTTTTCATTTATTGATGCCATTGGATTATTAAAATTACTAACAATTATTTTAACAGTTCTACATAACATATCTTTAATAGAAGTAATTGGTGTATTATCATATTCTAAATCTTCATATGGTGTAATAAATGTTATATTTAAATAATTATTATCATGTTCAACTTCAATTAATTCATTACTTAATGTTCCACCATCTGCATATAATTGATTATTAAAATTAATAGGAGGGAACATACCAGGTATAGCAGAAGAAGACATTAATAATAATACTTTATCAATATCATTTTGTTCTTCAAATTTATATACATCTAATTTACCAGAATATAAATTTGTTGCACCTATTAATGTATGAATTTTTGGTGGATTTGGCATGTCTTTTATTATTTGAGTAAGAGTTTTATATAATGGTTCTGTATTTAATAATGATAATCCAGTATTTGGAATAACATCATAAATCATACGATTTTTTATTTTTGAATATAATAGATCTGCACTATTAATTCCTAAATTTAAATTATCATAATAAGATAAAAATCCAGCATTTAATGCACCAGCTGATATACCAGTATATAGATCATATTTTTTTGGCTGTATTTCATTAAGTTTTTTAAGAATTCCAATTTCAACAGCACCAAAAGAACCTCCTCCGCTAAAAGATAATTGATTTAAAGCATTTGCAATTAATAATATACTTATAAAAATGATAAATAAATAATTCATATTATTATATAATTATAATATACTTTTTAAATAATTTGTTTATCATTTTTTTTTAAATAAATAGTCTTTGAACCATAACATTAATATTAAAAATATACATACATATACTATATTTTTTGTGTTTTCAATATTGTTATTATTATTTGTTTTAAAATCGTTTGTGTAGAAATTATTAAAATCATTAATTGAATAACTGTCTTTTTCAATACTTACTCTAGCCATATTATGAATACCTAACCACCATTTTATCATAGATTCACGATTTTGTAATGTATTAACTGTTAATGGATTAGCTTCTAGATGTTTATTATAATTTATTCTACATTTATAACATGGTAACATATAACCTACTAATGAAAAAAAGTTAATAAAGTCTTCTTTTTGTTTTTCTGTTGGATTTTCAGGATATGACAATATGATGGTATCTAAAAAATACCATCCTTTTGGTCCCCATTTTTCAGGATTATAATTATATCTATTGTTTAACATATATGTATCAGTGCTCATATATTAAATATACTATAAAATAGATTTTAATTTATATAAAAAAAGATAAAAAATTAAATTATGACCTCAAAATTAATTAAATCATTATTTATTTTTGCAGTTATTGGTTTACTTTCTTTAACTATAATTCCATATGATTTTATTAATCTACTAATATTTTCATTTTTATAGAAATATTTTGCAATATCTGATAATGATTTAATTTCATCATTACAAACTTTATCTAGAAATATAATTTTTGTACTAACAATACCACATAAAGCTTCAGTGTCATTTGTTCTATTTATTAAATCATAAATATTACTGTAAATTATTCTTAAATTTTTAGGATCAAATTTTGAAATAATAATATTATTGTATTTTTCATCAAATGGAATATCAAATAATTTATTTATTAAATCACCCTCTAAAAATATTGATTTATCTAATAAATAATCTATTAATTCAAATGATATATATTGAAATATAAAACTTCTGTCTAACAAATTAAATGCCTCTGGAATATGATTAAAACCTATAGTTAATATATTATCAACATTTATATATGGATAATTTACCGTAACGATACTTTGATCTTTTTTTTTAATTAATAAACTGTATGATTCTTTTTCAGTCATACTTGTATTTTTAATATTTCCTTTTGAAAAATATTGATTATACCATACATATGTATGTAAAGGGATTAATATATTAGTAATTTCATCAAATATACATCCATTCATAATAACTTTATCATCAATAGTCAATAATTGATCACCTATTTCAATATTATTTTTATTTATCAAAAAAGGCAATGAATTTTTATAGATGTTTGTAATAATATTGTTATTAATGTCAAACCATAAATTTGTTAATTTATTACTCTTAATAAAACGCAAAAAAGATAAAATAGTATAACTTGGTATTAATATAATATTACATCCATCTTCTGTTAATTCAATATTAGAAATAATACCTAATAATCTATTTTTATTTTGATATTTTCTAATAACAGCATTACCAGGATAAATATCAGATATATTTATATCTATATCAATATCATTTTTTAATGATATTTTAATTATTAGTAAATTAGGTAGTTTTGGATGTTTATTTTTAATAAAATCATATGAAAACAAATTTAGTGGTAACTCTATTGAATCATTCAAATTATTTTCTAATAATATATATGCACTATCACTTTTACGATTACTAATAATATTAGTTGTAATTATATTTGGACTATATTTAAAAATAATTGGATTTTCTTTAAAATTTTTAATCTCAAAAGCAGTTAAATTAAACATATACTGGTTAATAATATTACTTATTTCTAATTGTTGATTTGCAGGTCCATATGTTATACTAAAATTTTCAGATAATTTTGCATTAGGAACATATGTGGTTATGAAATAATTAGTATTGTTAATACTAATTATAACACCATTAATAATTTCTGACACATTATAATCATCTTTAGACATTTTTGATCCAATCACATAATATTCATTTAGATTAATTAAATTATTAATATTAACAGTTAATGAATAATCAAAATTAATAGAATTATCGATTTTAAGTTTATTCTCAAACATAGAGTCGATATTAATTTTATTTAAATTATCATTATTTATTAAAGTTGTATCTTCTAATATATTCATAATTTATAATATATATGATAGTTATTACAAATTATGTATAAAATTCAATTTTTTATATGCTAATATATATTATGGTCTAAATTTTAGAAATTTGTTTAAAATAATTTACCAAATTATTTTCATATATAGATGGTTTAGATTCAGCCAATTCTTCAACATATTTATTAGAATATTTATTTTTTAGGTCATATAAAAATGAAACATACGCATAATTAATATATGTACTATTTCTACTTTTGGGATTAACAATTTCAGGAATAATTTCAAATAACCATTCCATTTTAATATTATTAATATTTATTGGATAATTATCGTTACTTTTTACTAAATGAAAAACATATTTATTTGGATATATAGTTCTATCATTTATTTTTGATCCAGGAAATAATTTTTTGTCAGTATATCTAATATCATTATAAATATTTATATATTCTGTTTTTTCATTGTCATAATACAAAACATTTTCCACAAAACTTAATAAAAAACATTTTATTATATTTTCTTCAATTGATATTTCATTATTTACTTTTATTTGTGTCATAAACCAACTAAATTGATCACTTTCCATTGATAATTTGTTTTTTAAATCTAAATATGTTTTTATTGTTTTTGATATGTTTTTTGGATCTAAATTACGTATTTTACACCATAATATTATTCTTGTTATATCATATTCATCTAAATTATTTTTTAATGATTTAACTTGTTCTTTAATATAATTTCTTTTTCCTTTATTACTAGATAACTCTTCTTTTTGATCGCTTTTTTGGATTAAATCAAAATTATTAAAATCTAAATTATATTTAGATGATATTGACCATGGATTTTCATCTTTATTTTTAATTTTAGTTAATATATTTTTTTTAGCTTCCAAATATTCATTTTTTAAAACATCATATTGATCATCAAAAATCAGTATATTTTCTTGCATATTTGACCAAATTTTAATGTCTTTAAAATCATTTTGTAAACTTTTAAATAAATAGTAATATGTAATTATATCACCATAATTATTTTTAAATTGATTTATAGGACTTTTATTGAAATTAAATTTTGGTTTTCCCTGAACAATTGTTTCCGGAATTAACTTTTTCATTTCTGGACCAAATGTTAGTAAAACTGCAACAACACCACATATATCATCTTCAATACCCATTGTTTTACCATAAATTAATGCCTTTATACATCCTCTTTTAAAAGAATCATCTTTTAATTCAATATCATTAAGTTCTAAAAGATTATAAATAAATTTGAAGCGTTCTTCCATTACAGTTTTATCGAAAATATCGTTAACAATTTTTATTGTATCTCCACATATTACTAAATCTTTTAGTTCTATATATTGTGGATATAATGATATTTTATAATTAGTAGTTCCATTATATACACTATAATTAGATAATTCATAGTTATCTTTATTTGTTAAATCATAATTAATAATTTTACTTCCTATTTTATATGGTATAATCATTCTTGAATAATACATCATTGATAAATAAGAAAAAGTTTTAATTATAAAATCTCTATTAAACTTCCCAATGCTATAGTTTAATTTATTGTTAATTTCACCTGTTAATATATGTCTATGTGCAATATTTTCACTTGGATGAATTATGTGAAATGTTCCACACATATCTAAAATTGATGCCATATTATATCCAGTTTCATATCTATCATGAATATTAATTTCCGTATTATAT
>JACCDO010246547.1_pt1 | contig 20596 bp, 19 predicted proteins | sample 7446101 | NCBI WGS metagenome assembly JACCDO01 (sample SAMN15323440, study PRJNA562643) | freshwater metagenome | isolation source: river surface water | place: USA:Blue River Watershed | collected 2017-08-16
AGTGTCAACGGCGTTGCGCACTTCGACCATATTGGGTTCGCAAACGGTATCAAACGAGGGCATGGCAGAAAAAATCAGAGGTTGAGGATGCGACAATTCTCCCATGAACCTGGAGAAAAATGTCCCCCTGCAGCCGTACAACACGTTCGGCATTGCCGCCAAAGCGCAGGCTTTGGTGCGGGTGCGCTCTGAGGCCGACTTGTTGGCTGTGCTGGCCGACCCCCAATTGATCACATTGCCGCGCCAGGTCTTGGGCGGCGGAAGCAACGTGGTGTTGACAGGGGACGTCAAGGCCTTGGTGCTCAAGGTCGAGGTGCCGGGCATGCGCTTGGTGTCCGAGACCGACAAACATTGGGTGATCGAGGCGGGCGCTGGAGAAAACTGGCACGACTTGGTGGCTTGGTCATTGCAGCAAGGTTATCCGGGCTTGGAAAACTTGGCCTTGATTCCTGGCACCGTGGGCGCCTCGCCGGTGCAAAACATCGGCGCTTACGGCGTGGAGTTGCAAGACCGGTTTGACTCGCTCGATGCCATGGACTTGTTCACTGGCCAACTGTTTTCCTTGGATGCCGCGCAATGCGGCTTCAGCTACCGCGATTCGGTGTTCAAACATGCCTCGGCGGGCCCTGAAGGTTTGGGTTTGGCAGGGCGTGCCGTGATTTTGCGGGTGCGCTTTGCGCTGGCCAAGCGCTGGAAACCCGAGTTGGGTTACCTCGACCTGGAACGCAAGATGGCCGAAACAGGCATTCAGCAGCCCACGGCGCAGCAGATTTTTGACTGGGTGTGTGCCATTCGCCGCGCCAAATTGCCCGACCCGCAAGTGCTGGGCAATGCCGGTAGCTTTTTTAAAAACCCAACCGTCACCCCCGAGCAGTGCGCCGACATCATCGCCCGCGATCCCAAGGTGGTGCATTACCCCATGCCCGATGGCAGCATCAAACTGGCCGCGGGCTGGTTGATCGATGCTTGCGGCTGGAAAGGCAAGTCCGTGGGGCATGCGGGGGTTTACGAAAAACAGGCGCTGGTGCTGGTGAACCGAGGTGGGCGAGAGAACCCCTGCACCGGCGGCGAGGTGATGACCCTGGCCAAAGCCATTCAGACCAGCGTGTATGAGCGCTTTGGCATCATGCTGGAGCCTGAGCCCGTCGTGATTTGAAGCCCATGAAAAAACGGCCCTCGGGCCGTTTTTTGTGAAGGGCAAAAAAGTCACTTTTTGCCGTTGCCATCCAGTTTGTAGATGTGCGGGCCATCGCCCACCGACAGCAAACCGGTGTGGGCGTAAATGCCCAGTTTGGCGCGGGTGTCGGTGATGTCCAGATTGCGCATGGTCAATTGGCCAATGCGGTCCAGCGGACTGAATGGCGCGTCTTCCACTTTTTCCATGCTCAAACGCTCGGGTGCGTAAGTCAGGTTGGGGCTTTCGGTGTTCAAGATGCTGTAGTCGTTGCCACGGCGCAGCTCCAGTGTCACAGTGCCGGTGACGGCGCGGGCCACCCAGCGTTGGGCGGTTTCGCGCAACATGATGGACTGAGGGTCAAACCAACGGCCTTGGTACAGCAGGCGGCCCAAGCGCAGACCATTGATGCGGTACTGCTCGATGGTGTCTTCGTTGTGAATGCCGGTGACCAAGCGCTCGTAAGCGATGTGCAACAGCGCCATGCCGGGGGCTTCGTAAATGCCGCGGCTCTTGGCTTCGATGATGCGGTTTTCAATTTGGTCGCTCATGCCCAAACCATGGCGGCCACCGATCTCATTGGCTTTCAAGAACAGGGCGACGGGGTCGGCGTATTCGACCCCATTCAGGGCCACGGGCATGCCTTCTTCGAAGCGCACGCTCACTTCTTCGGCTTTCACCTCGACTTCAGGTTTCCAGAACGCCACGCCCATGATCGGGTTGACGATCTTCATGCCGCTCGACAGACTTTCCAGGTCTTTGGCCTCGTGCGTGGCACCCAACATGTTGCTGTCGGTGGAGTAGGCCTTTTCGGCGCTCATCTTGTAGCCAAAACCATTGGCCGTCATGAAGGCCGACATCTCTGCGCGGCCACCCAACTCGTCAATGAACAACTGGTCGAGCCAAGGCTTGTAAATTTTGAGGCTCGGATTGGTCAACAGGCCATAGCGGTAAAAGCGCTCGATGTCGTTGCCTTTGAAGGTGCTGCCATCGCCCCAGATGTTGACATCGTCTTCCTTCATGGCGGCCACCAACATGGTGCCGGTCACGGCACGGCCAAGCGGTGTGGTGTTGAAGTAGGTGATGCCACCGGTGCTGATATGGAAGGCGCCGCATTGGATGGCGGCGATGCCTTCGTGCGCCAGCTGCGTGCGGCAGTCGACCAAGCGGGCTTTTTCGGCGCCGTACTCCATCGCTTTGCGTGGGATTTCGTTGTAGTCGGCTTCGTCTGGCTGGCCCAGGTTGGCGGTGTAGGCGTAGGGCAGGGCGCCCTTTTGCTTCATCCACAGCAAGGCGGCCGAGGTGTCCAGACCGCCCGAAAAGGCGATGCCGACTTTTTGCCCTTTGGGCAGGTTTTGCAGAATGGTGCTCATATCAGGGGTGCGCCGCTCGGCTTAACCGAAGTGGCAGATGTAGTGGTAGGGCTCGGTCACGCGGATGTCAAATTTGGAGTTGCCAGGAACGCTGAATTTTTCTCCGGCGCTTGATTTCACCCACTCGTTGCTGCCAGCGAGTTTGTATTCGCAAGAGCCACCCACGCACTCCATGATTTCAGGCGCGCCGGTGTTGAAGGTCAACGTGGCGGGCAAGATTACGCCGACCGAGAGCTGGGTGCCGTTGGGCTGGGTCAGGCTGTGGCTGACGCATTTGCCATCAAAGTAAACATTGGCTTGGGTTTTGACGGAGACGCCGTCGATTTTTTCGGTGGTCATGGGTGGTGTTTCCTGAAGCGGGCTGTTCCGCAGCAATGGAAAAGGGCGTCTTGAAACGCCCTTTTGTTCGATCAAGCCCACCATTTTAGGGCAGACCGCCGGTCCCTTCAGCTTGCCGGGCCCGATACGGCCCGTGCGGCACGGTCAACGCCAGTGAGAGTGCCGGTGGCGACTGCTCCAACCCCAATTCCGGTCGATGTGAGAGTAGACCGGCGGACTGAGGCGGTAAACAGGCGCAGGCACATACACCACGCGGGGCTCTTGGACCACAGTCACGGGGGCCGGTGCAGGCCCAGAAGTTACGGTGTAGGTGGTGAAATTGGGGTTGTGCTGCGTCAATGACTCCGTGCGCGGCGTGCCCACTGGAGTGACTTGCAAGGGGATGGTGGGGCCGGGGTCTTGCGGCCATTGCACTTGGTATTGGCGGCCGGCGTATTCGTAGACCACGTTGTAGCCCACCAAGCGGTTTTCATAGACCGTTTGTGTGGTGCATGTGGTGGTGGCGATCGGGGTGTTGTTTTGGGTTTCAGCCCTGTCGCCAATCACCGCGCCGCCAATCACGCCCGCCATGGTGGCGATGCCTCGGTTGTCGCGTCCGCCAAATTGGCTGCCAATCAAGCCGCCTGCAATGGCGCCGATGAGGGCGCCGCCACCCGAGTTTTGTGCCGGTACCACCGCAGCGCTGGGCGTACAGGTTTGGCGAGGCATGGCCACTTGTTGGTAAACCGGGGTGCGCGAGGTCACTTGGCCGACCTCTTGGGCGCTGGCCCCCACAGTGCTCAAGCACAACAAACTGGCGATGGCGAGTGTTTTCATGGTGTCCACAGGGAAGTGAATCTGAGCGTCAGTGTAGGCCCGAGAACCCCTGGGTGTGCGTGTGCAAACGTAAAGTTTTGTGACAAGAAGTTACTCGGCCTGAGGTGCTGGACGGCCCAAATGTCCGACCATTTATGCCATACCGTATATGCCCGCTGTTAAGGCGTGGGCCATTTTTCGGGATCAAAGCCCACTGTCACTTTGCCTGACGGCCAAACAATCACAGGGCGCTTGATGGTGCTGGCGTGGGCCAACATGACGAGTTTGGCGCTCTGCTTGTCGGTCACGCTGGCTTGCACAGGGGCGTCGAGTTTTCGCCAAGTGGTGCCTTTCCGGTTCAGCACGGTTTCCCAGCCCAGCTGGTCAAGCCAAAGGTCGAGCTCGGCCGCGGGAACGCCTTGCTTTTTGAAGTCGTGAAAAGCAGCGGTCCAGCCGTGCTCGGCCAGCCAGGTGCGGGCCTTTTTAACAGTGTCGCAATTGGGAATGCCGTAAACCAAGGGATGCATGGGGATCAACAAGGTGAAAAGGGGGATGAAAAAGGGCTGAAATGGAAAGGGTGGACCGGGCAGGACCGCTGGCGCATCGCCCCGTCTGGGCGACAATCGCCGCCTATGAAGACTTTACAGGAATGGCTCCATTGGGCCGAACAACTGCACCCCGTGGCCATTGAGATGGGGCTTGAGCGCGTCAAAAGTGTGGCCGCCAAGATGGATTTGCGTTTTGACTGCCCCGTGATCACGGTGGCGGGCACCAACGGCAAAGGCTCGACTTGCGCCATGCTCGAGGCGGTTTTGTTGCAGGCCGGTTACCGCACGGGGGTGTACACCTCGCCCCATTTGGTGCATTTCGAAGAACGCTGCCGCTTGCATGGCGAGTCGGCCTCTGCCGAAGCCTTTGCCGAGGCGTTTGCGGTGGTCGAGGCCGCTCGTGGCGAAGTCAGCCTGACCTATTTTGAGTTCAGCACTTTGGCGATCTTGCACATGATGTCGCAGGCCCGTTTGGATGTGGCCATTTTGGAAGTAGGCATGGGCGGGCGCTTGGACGCCGTCAACATCATTGACGCCGATTGCGCTGTGATCACCAGCGTCGACATCGACCATGCGGCCATTTTGGGCAAAGACCGCGAAACCATCGGCTTCGAAAAGGCCGGCATCATGCGCGCCGGTCGGCCGGTCATCGTGAGTGACCCGGTGCCGCCCCAAAGCGTCATCGACCATGCCGCTTCGGTTGGGGCTGAGTTGTGGCAATTTGGCAAAGATTTCAATTTTTCTGGCGACAAGCAGCAATGGGCTTGGGCCGGCCGTGGCCGCCGATACAGCGGCATGGCGTATCCGGCGTTGCGCGGGGCCAACCAGTTGATCAACGCTTCGGGCGTGTTGGCGGCTTTAGACGCTTTGCGCCAGCGCATCCCCGTCACCGCACAGGCTGTGCGCAATGGCCTGGCCATGGTCGAGTTGCCTGGCCGTTTTCAGATCGTGCCCGGGCAACCTGTGCTGGTGCTGGATGTGGCGCACAACCCCCATTCGGTGGCGGCTTTGGCCGTCAACCTCGATGCCATGGGCTTTTATCCCACCACCCATGCGGTACTGGGCGCCATGGCTGACAAAGATCTTGTGCCCATGCTGCAAAGTGTCAGCCCCATGGTGGACAAGTGGTATTTCACCGATTTGCCCCTGCCGAGGGCAGCCAAAGCGGCGGATTTGCAACAGGCTTGGCAGGCCCAAAATACCCGCCGAGATGCCCAATCGAGCGTGCATCCAAACCCCGTCGCGGCCCTGCAAGCCGCCATCGATGCGGCTGACCCGGCTGATAGAATTGTGGTCTTTGGCTCCTTCTATACCGTGGGCGGTGTTTTGCAAGACGGCACCCCGCGATTGCAAGCCAAACACCTCTCTCCGTGAGCACCCGTCATGGCCTTTTTCAAGTTACGCTTTCCCGGTCAAGCCGCTTCTGCTGAGGCGGTGACGGCTGGCCCTAACGAAAACATCGAAGTGGTTCGCCGACGAGCGCGTCACCGCCTGATAGGTGCTGTGGTGTTGGTGTTGGTGGCGGTGGTGGGTTTTCCGCTGCTGTTTGATGCGCAGCCCCGACCCGTGGCGGTGGACACCCCCATCGTTATTCCGGACCGTCAGGCCGTATCGCCTTTGTCGGGCCCAGCGCAGGTTCCCGCAGAGCAAGCACCGGCCAAGCCTTTGCTGCCCTCACCGGAAGTTTCCACCCAAGCCAGTTTGGGTGCGCGTGAAGAGGTGGTGCTTCCCACCGAGAAAGCAGCGGATCAACCCGCAGAAAAACAGACAGCGGCCCCCGAAGAGGTGAAACCCAGCGCGCCAGTCAAAAACGAAAAGTCTGACAAGGCAGAAAAGTCCGAGAAGTCAGAAAAGTCGGAAAAGCCCAGTGCCTCTGCGGCCGCCAAAGACGATGCCAGCAAAGCCCAAGCTTTGTTGGATGGCAAAGCCGATGCTGCAGCCACTGGCCGATTCATCATTCAAGCGGGTGCCTTCAGCGAAGCGGCCAAAGTGCGTGAGGTTCGGCGTAAATTGGAACAAGCGGGCTTTAAAACCTATACCCAAGTGGTCGAAAAAGACGGCAAAAGCACCACCCGCATTCGCGTGGGCCCTTTCCCATCGCGTGAAGAAGCCGACAAGGTGGTGGCGCGTATTCGAAAACTGGATCTGCAAGCCTCGGTTCTGAAGCTCTGACATGTCGGTCACCCTCACCGATTGGCTGTTGTTGGGGGTCTTGCTGACCTCTATGGTGGTGGGGCTATGGCGTGGGCTGGTCTACGAAGTGTTGTCTTTGGCGGGGTGGGTGGCGGCCTTTTTTGTGGCCCAGTGGTGGGCCTATGACGCCATTGCGTGGTTGCCTTTCATCAAGAGTGCACCGGCCTCGGTGCAGTACGCGGTGGCGTTTGCGTTGGTGTTCATCGCGACAGTGTTCGCGGCAGGCTTGCTGTCGTGGCTGATCAAGAAATTGGTCGAGTCGGTCGGCCTGCGTCCCGTAGACCGCGCGCTCGGTGGCTTGTTTGGATTGGCTCGGGGCGTGGTGTTGTTGCTGGTGTTGACGGTGTTGATTCAGCTGACCCAAATGACCCAAGAAACTTGGTGGTCGAGCGCTGAGGGCCCGATATGGTTAGACCGAATGTTGCGCGGATTAAAGCCTTTGCTGCCGCAGAGTTTTGTGGATTATTTGCCCTGAATTGATCGGGGTCAGTCGATTTTTGAACGGATAAAGCATGTGTGGAATCGTCGGTGTGGTGAGCAGCGAACCGGTCAATCAGTTGATCTACGACGCCTTGTTGTTGCTGCAACATCGCGGGCAAGATGCCGCCGGGATCGTGACGCAGTTGGACCGAAAATTTTTCATGCACAAAGCAAAAGGCATGGTGCGTGATGTGTTTCGCACACGCAATATGCGCAGCTTGCCCGGCAATTGCGGTTTGGGCCAAGTGCGCTACCCCACTGCGGGCAACGCCTTCAGCGAAGAAGAGGCACAACCCTTTTACGTCAATGCACCGTTTGGCCTGGTCTTGGTGCACAACGGCAACTTGACGAATGCCCATGCGTTGAAGGCCGAGCTGTTTTCGAACGACCACCGGCACATCAACACCGAAAGCGATTCCGAGGTCTTGCTGAATGTCTTGGCCCATGAGCTTGAAAAAACCACGCGGGGCTTGCCACTCAAACCGATGGATGTGTTTGAGGCCGTGCGTGGCGTCAACCGCCGCGTGAAGGGGTCTTATGCGGTGATCGCCTTGATTGCCGGCCATGGCTTGGTGGCTTTTCGCGATCCGCATGGCATTCGGCCTTTGTGCATGGGGCGAAGCGACGATGGCACGCTCATGTTTGCCAGTGAATCGGTGGCACTCGATGGCACATCGCACCAGTTCGATCGTGACGTGGCGCCCGGCGAGGCCGTGTTTGTTGATTTGGCGGGCCAGATGCACGCCCAGCATTGCGCAGATAAATCTCAACTCAGTCCCTGCATTTTTGAGTATGTGTACCTTGCGCGTCCCGATTCCACGCTGGACGGCATTTCGGTTTATCAGGCGCGCCTGAACTTGGGGGAGACGCTGGCCAAGCGGGTGATTTCTACCGTGCCGCCCAACGACATTGATGTGGTGATTCCCATCCCCGAATCGAGCCGCCCCAGTGCAACGCAGTTGGCGCATTTGCTGGGCATCCCTTACCGAGAGGGCTTTGTCAAAAACCGCTATGTGGGGCGCACGTTCATCATGCCGGGGCAGGCGGTGCGGAAAAAGTCGGTACGACAAAAGTTGAACACTATTGTGAGCGAATTCAAAGGCCGCAATGTCTTGTTGGTGGACGACTCAATTGTGCGTGGCACCACCAGCCGCGAAATCGTGCAAATGGCACGCGATGCTGGCGCTCGCAAGGTCTACATGGCCAGCGCCGCGCCGCCGGTGCGCTATCCCAATGTGTATGGCATTGACATGCCCACTAAAGAAGAGCTGGTGGCCCATGGTCGAAGCATTGAAGAAATCCGCGCCATTATTGGTTGTGATGCGCTGATTTACCAAGATGTTGAGGCCATGAAAACGGCAGTCGCGCAAGCGCGTGTGAACGCAGCGGGGGCCTTGTCAGACTTTGATGCTTCTTGCTTTGATGGGGTGTACGTCACGGGCGATATTTCGGCCGATGACATCAGCCGACTGAACGAAACCCGACTCCAAGTCGAGGAGGGTGACGAAGACCATTCGCGTTTGGCTTTGCCCAACGCCAGCGTGTAAAGGCCCAAGCCATGACCGATACCTCTCGATTCGACGATTTACACATCGAAACCCTCGCGGTGCGTGCCGCTGTCGAGCGCAGCCAATTTGGTGAAAACTCAGAAGCGCTGTATTTGACCAGCGGCTATGTCCAGCCCACTGCCGCCGCCGCCGCCGCGCGCTTTGCCGGCGATGAAGAGGGCTTCACCTACGGCCGCTATGGCAACCCCACCGTGAGCAGCATGGAAATGCGCTTGGCCGCTATGGAAGGCACCGAAGCCGCCATGGGGACGGCTTCCGGCATGTCGGCTATCTTGATGATGTGCATGGGCTTGCTCAAGGCTGGTGACCATGTGTTGTGCTCACGCTCGATGTTTGGCTCCACCATCAAACTCATTGGCACCGATTTGGCCAAGTTTGGCGTTGAGTCCAGTTTTGTCTCGCAAACCGACCTGAAAGAATGGCAAGCGGCCATTCGCCCCAACACGCGCTTGTTGTTTGCCGAGACGCCGACCAATCCGCTGACCGAGGTGTGTGACATTCAGGCTTTGGCCGACATGGCGCACAACGCCGGGGCCTTGCTGGCGCTGGACAATTGCTTTGCCACGCCCGCGTTGCAGCGTCCCGTCGATATGGGCGCTGACATCATCATGCACTCGGGCACCAAATACCTGGACGGCCAAGGCCGCGTGATGGCGGGGGCCTTGTGTGCTTCTCAGCAACTGATCACCGAGAAGTTTTTGCCTGTTCTCAAAAGCGGTGGCATGACCCTGGCGCCCTTCAATGCTTGGGTGGTGCTGAAGGGGCTGGAGACACTTGACTTGCGCATGCGCGCGCAAACGGCGCGGGCGCAAATTTTGGCCGAGTGGTTAGAGCAGCACCCCTCGGTGGCGCGTGTGCACTACCCTGGTTTGGTCAGCCACCCTCAGCATGCCTTGGCCATGAAACAAATGTCGAGCTTAGGTGGCGCGGTGCTGTCATTTGAAGTGAAAGCCGATGGCGCTGACCAAGCGCGTGCGCGGGCTTTTCATGTGTTGGACTCGATGCAAATGTTGTCGCTGTCCACCAATTTGGGCGATACCAAAACCTTGGTGGCCCATCCCGCCAGCACTTCGCACGGCCGTTTGACCGAGGCGCAGCGGCAAGCCGCAGGCATTGGGCAAGGCTTGATTCGTGTGGCCGTTGGCCTGGAGTACCCACAAGACATTCAGAAAGACCTGGCACGAGGTCTGGATACCCTTTGATATGACGACACACTCTTCACGTATTCGCACCCGCTTTGCCCCATCGCCCACCGGCTTTATTCACCTGGGCAATATCCGTTCTGCCTTGTACCCTTGGGCGTTTGCCCGAGCCACTGGGGGTGACTTCATTTTGCGCATTGAAGACACCGATTTGGACCGATCCACTCAAGCCTCAGTGGATGTGATCATCGAGGGCATGGCGTGGTTGGGGCTGGGCCACGACGAAGGTCCGTTCTACCAAATGCAGCGCATGGACCGTTACAAAGCCGTGCTGGCCGATTTGCAGGCGGCAGGCCATGTTTATCCCTGCTACATGAGCATGGAAGAGTTGGATGCGTTGCGTGAGCGCCAAATGGCCAACAAAGAAAAGCCCCGCTATGACGGCACATGGCGCCCCATGCCTGGAAAAACATTGCCGGCGGTTCCTGAAGGGGTGAAGCCTGTTTTGCGTTTCAAAAATCCCCTCGGCGGCGTGGTGGCTTGGGACGACAAAGTCAAAGGGCGCATCGAAATCAGTAACGGCGAATTGGACGATTTGGTGATCGCGCGACCTGACGGCACGCCCACCTACAACTTTTGTGTGGTGGTGGACGACATCGACATGCAGATCACCCATGTGATTCGTGGTGATGACCATGTCAACAACACGCCGCGCCAGATCAACATATTCAAAGCACTGGGCGCCGAGCCGCCTGTGTATGCGCATTTGCCCACGGTGTTGAACGAGCAGGGCGAAAAAATGAGCAAGCGCAATGGCGCCAAGGCCGTCACGGCGTACCGTGATGAAGGCTATCTGCCCGACGCCATGGTCAATTATTTGGCGCGCTTGGGTTGGAGCCACGGGGACGATGAAATCTTTAGCCGTCAGCAATTCTTGGAATGGTTCAACTTGGACCATTTGGGCCGCAGTGCCGCGCAGTTTGACGAAGCCAAATTGAAATGGGTCAATGCCCAGCATCTCAAGGCGTTGCCCGACGAGCAACTGGCGCAGCGGGTGTTGCCGCACTTGGCCCAATTGGGGGTCACTGCCGATGACCGACTGGCTTCCATCTGCGGCTTGTTCAAAGACCGTTGTGACACCTTGGTGGTTTTGGCAAATTGGATTGCTGCCTTTTATGTCGATGTGGTGCCCAATGCAGAAGAGAAAGCACAACATGTGACGGATGCCGTGAAGCCCGCGTTGTTGGCTTTGGCGAGCAAGTTGTCTGTTTGTGCATGGGACAAAGCTTCGATTGCGGCGGCCATCAAGGAAACCTTGACCGAAACAGGACTCAAGATGCCGCAAATCGCCATGCCGGTCCGGGTGTTGGTGATGGGCACGGCGCAAACCCCTTCTTTGGACGCTGTGCTGGCCTTGAGTCAGCGAGAAAAAATTCTGGCACGCTTGAAAAACGCCTGAAATTCTGTCTATAATTCGAGACTCGACACCAACGAGGAAAACGCCAAAGCAGCAATGCCCAACGTGGTCCAAAGGGGGTATAGCTCAGCTGGGAGAGCGCTTGCATGGCATGCAAGAGGTCAGCGGTTCGATCCCGCTTACCTCCACCAAAGTGTCGAATCGATTCGCAAGAATCAGTCCAGGTTATGACCCTATCGTCTAGAGGCCTAGGACATCACCCTTTCACGGTGAGTACCGGGGTTCGAATCCCCGTAGGGTCGCCAAGTTTTGTAGCACTTGGTTGGTTTGCAGCAGTAAACCAGCAAAAGTTACAGCTACCAGGAGTGGTAGTTCAGTTGGTTAGAATACCGGCCTGTCACGCCGGGGGTCGCGGGTTCGAGTCCCGTCCACTCCGCCAAAAAGCACGTAAAAACGCACCTTCGGGTGCGTTTTTCATTTCTACGCGCCAATCACCTCAGGCCTCGTGACAAGCCGCCCCGGTGAGTCGATTTCGCTGAGGCGCAAGCTAATTTGTTGGATTTAGGATATTTGTCGATTTAAGCGCGAAATCGCATAGAAGCCGCCAGCACTAAATCAGAAAATTCCCCAAAAAGGGGAATATGAACGACTTTTATGCAGTGGTCGAAGGCAGATTTGGCGCTGTGGAAGTTCGTGCGATCTCGCACACCCTGACCCACCATGCCCATGCGAATTGGCAGATGCAATACGGCTATTGGATCGAGGGAGGCAGCGCCCATGCCCAAATAGGGGACGTTTCCGCACCCTACGGCGAAGACTTTGTGGTGGGCATTAACCGCTATGAGTCACATGATTTCACCCTAGACGATCCCCAAACAAGCGCGGTGATTTTGGAATTGTCTCTCCAGCAATCTTGGCTAGATGAAGTTCAGGCTGAGCTGGGGCATCCTCTCGTGCATGCAGCACCTTCCATGGCGTCTTCGCCAGAAATTCACAAGGCGGCGCTTCAGTTGATGCAAAGCGTCCAGGCCCATCAGTTGCTGGATGCGCGAACCTTGGAAGTGGCGGTCATCCACTTGCTGAGGCTGACCCTTCACAAGGCCAGTCAGACGGTGCGCCCTCTGCTTTTGCCTCAGCGCAGAAAACTGATCGACTACAGATTGCGATTGGCGCTGGAGTACATGCAAGACCCCTCGGTGAATGTTCATTCCATCACAGAAGTTGCAAAGCGTGTCGGACTGTCTCGCAGTCGTTTGTATGAGCTGTTTCAGCGAGAGTTGAAAAGTTCACCCCAAGTCACTTGGAAAAGCATACGCATGTTGCGCACCTTGCAAATGATGGGCGGGGGTGGCGAGGATCTGGCCGAAGTGGCGTTGAAGCTCGGGTTTTCGTCGGCCGGCAATTTCACACGTTATTTTCGAGGTGTGATGGGGGTCACGCCCTCGGCTTATCGCAAAGCACAATTGAAAAAAAAGATTCAATGAACGACGATAGAGCTCGGGAATAAAGCCTGAAGACGGTGGATCAGGTGGGATGGAAGATCGGGGCGTAAGTCGCTTTGATCACGCCATAACACTCACAAGTGTCGGCTTGCAGGGCGCGCGAGTTGCAAATGTCGATGCTGCCGCGAGAGTACTGAATAAACCCCTTTTTTTGCAACTCGCTGGCCGTTTTGGCGAGCCGTTCTCTGCGCACCCCCAAGCTGTCGGCCAATTGCTCTTGTGTGAACAGGATCGATGTGGAGCCCGCGCGGTCGGCATACATCAACAGCCAGCGACTGAGTCGTTTTTCGACATGGTGGTGACAACTGCAGGCCAAGACCTGTGAAATTTGGGAAATCAGCGACTGCGAGTAGCGCAACATCATCTGCAAAAAAAGAGGAGAGCTTTTGAGCTCTGACTCCAGCCACGCGCTCTTTAACCGATAGGCCAGACCGGAGCGCAAAACCATGCCCCTGTGGTTGGACAGACTGCGTCCCAGCAAAGACGCCGCGCCTGCGACCCCTTCCGATCCGATCATGGCCACTTCAATGGATTCACCGTCACGCAAAAGGTGGGAGATGGACAGAATGGCCGAGGTGGGGAAATACAGATGGGTCAGATGGGCTTCGTCCTCAAAGAGAACCCTCCCCGCTTGAAGTTGGACGGGAACCAACGCGTGTTGCCACCGCTCCCAACTGTCTGTGGGTAAGCGAACCAGCAAATGATTGATGGCCAATTGTTGATTTAACGGCATGAGCCGAATTGTCATACCCCTTTTGTCCCTTCGGCACTGATGAGGTGGACACTCTGATCATTTGAAATCAACAAATTCAAATGATTCGGTGGCACTCAAATTCTCGGCAGCGATGCGCGCAATTTAACAATTTCTACAAGGCGTTTGGACAGCAGATTCGCAAACACTCCGGTCGCAAAACAAGAGGCTCGGTAGAGGTATGGCCTCATGAATCTTGTCGAAGTGGAAGGGGTCGCAACATGAAGAAGCGCTAAGAAATAGAGGAACAATGCACCGCCATTCGTGGTTACAGAGTGTATTTAAAGACTTATGTCTGAAAAAATTACAAATTCAATGGAGGCTTAAATTTCATGAACCAAGCGACTACTGACGACGGATATTGCGGCACCAGCTATGCGGCCAAACTCTTAAGGGTCTCGGTTGGAACCGTACAAAATTTGGTTGAAACCGGCAGTTTGAAAGCCTGGAAGACGCAAGGCGGTCATCGCCGTATTTCCTTGCAGTCGATTCAAGAATACCAAGTTGCCCATGGCATGTTGCCCGAAGCACGCTACAAAACCGACAGCAAATTACGGGTCTTGGTGGTTGAGGACGATGAAAGTTCTCGGCTGATGTATCAAACCTATTTTGACCGCTGGCAAGACCCCTTGGATGTTGTCATGTATGCGTCGGCCATGGAGGCTTTGTTGGACATGCCGGTGATCCAGCCCCAAGTTTTGCTGACCGATTTGATCATGCCCAATATGGATGGTTTTCAATTCATCAAAACTTTGCGTGAACACAAATTCTTTTCTAATTTACCCATTATTGCGATTACCGGATTAACGAAGGCTCAAATAGATGCCAAAGGGGGCTTGCCCAGTGATGTGCAGCTTTTGGCAAAACCCATTGATATGGAATGGATTCACGGATTTTTTCAGGCCTTGATTGCCATGAAAGCGATGAATCACCCGGTGGTTGAATAAATGCCTGTCTTCATTTAAATCAAATAATAATGTGGGATTAAAAAATAAATGATTGACTCTCATTTTATTTTCTCAGTAAGAATTGGGGGATTAAATGCCTGCCTCTAAATCGATATTGGTTGTGGACGACAATGGGATTAACCGACTGTTGCCGGGCCTCATTTTGAGACCCTTCGGCTGGATGGTCCATGAGTCTGCAGGGGGGCAAGACGCACTCAAGCAGCTCGAACATCTGGAGGTGTCGGGTGTCTTGCTGGACATTTCTATGCCCGAAATGAGTGGTCTCGAGGTTTTGGATGTTCTGCGGAAAAATGAAAAATTCAGCAAATTAAAGATATTTGCGTATACCGCTTTTGCCACAGAGGGCGATCTCCGCCAGCTTAAAAATCGTGGCTTTGACGCAATTTTGATTAAACCATTAACAAGCCAGCAACTGATAAAAGCACTAAATGATAATTAATTTATCATTTAGTCCGCATTGCCGGAACTAACTTCCGTATATGGCTGGCATTTACTGAATTCCTGAGGTCTACTTAAACCATGATTTCGCAATTGCGTAATTATCCAAGGGGTTTATGTGATTTCTAGAGAAATTAACACAAGTCAGCTCACTTCCATTGTTGCCAATTTGGCCGAATTACACGAATGGGAATTGGACAACGCGCCCATTTTGAGCAGCCTGACTGGGCGCCATCTGTACTACCGCATTGCACAGCGCGCCGTCGCCGACAGAACTCTCTTACCACGAGCTTTGAAAGACCTGATGGGGGGCTCTGGGTTCACCGAAAAAGCATTGAGAACACGCATGCGAGAAATGGAAGCGGCCGGTCTGATCGAAGCCGTCAGTCTGGAGAGCGATGGTCGGTCCAAATGCCTCATGCCTTCTGAAAAACTTTACGAATCGATTTATTTGCATGCAGATCAAGTCCGTCGAATTTTTGAAAAAAACTTCTTGTTGATCGAGAAGTGATTCTTCCTCTGTGTTTCCGATCTCATGTAGGCGCGCCTCTGTGAACTTTCAATTGCCCACCCCACTTTGCCTCAAAGAAACAACCGCACGTGGAATGACGCAACGCTTAGTCCTGCCTGTGCTGTTGTGCTTTTTCAGCTCTGTTCAGGGACAGCCCGCACCCTCTTCGCTTCAATTGAGTGAACTGATGGAGGCGGCTTCGGCCACTTACCCGACCATGCTGGCCGCCCGATTTGAGTCGCGTGCGGCTGGCCAAGACGTCACGGCCAGAGAGCGAATTCGATGGCCCACGATTTCGACCACGCTCGAAACCAACACCGGCAGTGCCAATGTCAGTGCTTCGAGATCGGTGCAATTGGAACAACCGGTGTGGGATTTTGGGCGCACCAATGCCCGTATTGCTGAGTCCCAGACCATGGCGGACATCAGTCTGCTCAAAGTGCAATTGGTGCAACAAGATTTGTACTTGCAGGTCGTGACGGCTTGGCAAAACATGATTGCTGCCAACGAACGGGTCAAATTCGCCCAGCAAACGCACACCCGCCTCGTGGGCTATCAGGCGCAAATCCGCAGGCGAGTAGAGGCCGAGGCCTCGCCACGCATCGATCTGGAATTGGCAGATGCCCGCTTGTTGCAAACCCAGGTCGAGCTCTTGACCGCGCAAACCAGTTTGCAAGTGGCGATTCGGCGGTTAGAACAACTCTCGGGTCTGCCACAGTTGGCCAGTCGTGTGCCATCGGCCCATTATTCCCGTGGTCGAGTGGAAACCCAAACGTTTGCTCAAGAAATAGACCAATCAGACTTTCACCAAGTGGCCCTGGACCATCCGGTCACCGCCAAGGCGCGCATGGATGTGCTGTTTCTGCGGCGCAGTTTAGAGGCCAAAAACGCCGAGGCTTATCCCCAAATCTATGGTCGCGTGGTCAAGCCCATCCGAGGCCAATCTTCGACCATGGATGTGAGTACCACTTACTTTTTAGGTCTGCGTTTCACCCCGGGCCCCGGATTCTCTAATTTGGTTGAAGCGCAAGCCATCGGTACCCGCATAGACGGTGCAGAGCAAGCCATTGAAACGGCCATTCGAGAGATACAGCAAACCTTGCAGACGGACAGAGAAGAGTTTGTCAATGCACGGCATCGCATCGAGGCACTTGAAAAATCCGTGGCCAGCTCGGAGGTGGTCTTGGAGTCCTACCAGCGCCAGTTTCAAGCAGGCCGAAAACAGTGGCAAGACTTGCTGAATCAAGTTCGCGAGCTGGCACAAAACCAATATGCCCTCGCGGATGCACAAGCCTCTATGGTGGGGGCACAAGCCCGACTCCAAATTCGCATGGGACAACTCCCCAAGTAAGTCAGGCACAACTATGAACACCACCGCAGCCCCTCATCCCAACGCCATGGATCCCTCCAGCATGCCGGCAATGACGCCAGTGCAACAATTTTCATGGGCCATGCAACGCCTCGCCCAAATGCAAGGTGGCAACTTGGACATGCTGAGCCTGAATGCCACTGCATCGATGTTGGAGCAATCTGCTTCGCCACTTCAAATGCTGCCGTTGATCTGCCAGCGCATGGCACTTGAGAGTCCCAAAATGGTGAAGCACCCTGACCAAGTGCATTTGCCCATGCTGGCCTACACCCCTGAGTTGGGTTGGGGCGTGGTGGTCGACCGCAATGCACGCGGGCAGTGGGTGGTCATGACGCCCAAGGGAGGGAAGCCAGTTGACGAAGCGGCGCTGAAGAACGCGACGGCTATTCTGCGGCTGGGACCCAAGGTGGATCTGGGCTTTGGCTTTAACTTTTTCAAGCAAAAAAGCGAAAAGCTCACCTTTTTCTCGCACGTGCAAGACGCCTTGCATTTGTATCGCCATGAATTGATCGAGGCCTGCTTGGCGTCAGCCTTTATCGGCTTTTTGGCTTTGGCCACATCGCTTTTTTCCATGCAGGTGTATGACCGCGTCATTCCCACCCGCAGCGAATACACCTTGGTGATTTTGAGTTTAGGGGTGCTGCTCAGCATCTTGATCGAACTGGCCATGAAGTACGCCCGCTCGCACATCATGGACTACGTCATCGTCGGCTTGGACAACCGCTTGTCACGAGAAATTTTTAACCGACTGTTGCTGTTGCGCGTCGATCAAATTCCGGCTTCTGTTGGCAGCTTGGCTGGACAAATGCGTGGCTATGAGCAGGTGCGTGGCTTTTACACCGCCTCGACCTTGTTCACGTTGATTGATTTGCCGTTGGCGCTTGTCTTTTTGGTGGTCATCATGTTGATCGCGAGCCCTTGGGTGGCTGTGGTGCCTTTGGTGTTTGGTTGCGTGGCGTTGCTCATTGGATTTTCGATTCGCAAAAAAATCATGAGCCAAGCCAAAGTCGGTGCTGCGCTCAACAACATGAAAACCGGCTTGTTGGTTGAGGCCGTGGAAGGCATTGAGACCATCAAGGCGGGTTCGGGCGGCTGGAAATTTCTATCCCGTTGGATCGGTGTGAACGGCAACACCATCGACAGTGACCTGAAAATGCGCAGTGCCACGGAAAGCGTGGGCTACCTGTCAGCCACCGTGCAACAGCTCAGTTATGCGGGGCTGGTGGTGGCTGGCTCTTTGGTGGTCATGCAAGGCCATATGACGATGGGCGCGTTGATTGCCAGCTCTATTTTGAGTGGTCGTATCTTGGCCCCCATCATGGCCATTCCAGGCTTGTTGGTGCAGCATGCGCACGCCCAAGCTGCATTAGAGGGTTTAGAAAAACTGTATACCCTCAAAACCGATCACCACGGAACAGACCGCCCCCTGGTCCCATCGCAGATCCAAGGCCACTTTGCACTGCAAGACATCAAGTTCGCCTATGGCGATAACCCCCCCGCACTGGTCATTCCCAAATTGGAAATCCAGCCGCATGAACGCATCGCCGTGTTGGGCCCCATTGGCGCGGGCAAGTCGACTTTGCTGCGCTTGTTGAGTGGCTTGTATCACCCCCAAGAGGGGCGCGTGTTGCTTGACCACCTGGATCTCGCGCACATCAGTCGACAAGTGGTCAGTCAATATGTGGGCTACTTGCAGCAAGACCATCGCTTGTTTCAAGGGACACTCCGAGAAAATTTGCTCATTGGTTTTCCAGATCCCGGAGACGATGCCTTGCTCAATGCCATGCGGCGTACCGGGATGGACCGCTTTGTTGCCAGTCACCCCAAGGGTCTTGATCGCGCCATCATGGAGGGGGGCAAAGGCTTGAGTGGGGGACAAAAACAATTGGTGGCGTTCACGCGTTTGGTGCTGTGCAGCCCCAGCGTGATGTTGCTGGATGAACCCACCGCCACCATGGACGACGAACAAGAGCGCCGTTGCCTGCAAGTCTTGGCGCAAGAAGCGCAAGCAGGAAAAAGCATGGTCATCGTCACCCACAAACCCAGTGTGTTGCCCTTGGTCTCGCGCATCATTGTGATTGCGGGCAACAACATCGTCATGGATGGGCCGCGCGATACCGTGTTGCAACAACTGCAAAAAATGAACTCAAGCCCCAAAGCCGCTGAGCCGCAAAACCAAGCAGCTGAAGGTGCCCCTGCATGACGAATTCCGGCCATCCCTCCTCTTCTGCCGACGTGATCGACGTGGGCGTTAAGCCCAATTTCAAGCAGCGTCTGTGGCAGCGATTGAAGTCTGTCGTGCTCTGGCTGCCACTTTTGCTCTGGGGCATGTTGAGCCTGGTGTTTCCAAGATCAGCGGTGGATGCGTCTGCCCCTTCCAGCCTGCATGATTTGCAGGCGCCCAGGCGTTCGCGCTGGAGCATTCGTGTGATGGTGCTGGGCATCTTGTTGTTGCTGCTGTGGGCTTCTGTGGGCAAGATTGACCAGGTCACCCGTGCCCAGGCGCAAATCATTGCTTCCGAACGGACACAAGTGGTTCAGTCGTCTGATGGCGGTGTGCTCACGCAGTTGCATGTCAAAGAAGGCGATGTGGTGAAAGCCGGTCAGCCCTTGGCCACCTTGCAAAAAGAAAGGGCCGCGGCCGCTGTGTCAGACAGCCTTGCCAAAGTGGCGGCGCTCAACATCACCTTGACCCGTTTGCAGGCCGAGGTGTACAGCAAACCCTTGGTATTTGACAAAGATTTGCTCAGGTACACCGACTACATTCGCAACCAAACTGATTTGTACAACAAGCGGCAAACGGCTTTCAATGACGATGTTCGCGCCTTGCGCGAAATACTGACACTGGCCGAAGACGAGCTGAGCATCAACCGCCGCCTTGAACAGTCGGGCGATGTGAGCCGTGCCGAAATTTTGCGGCTGCAACGCAGCGTCGCCGACATCAAAGCGCAACTGGCTGGCAAGCGCAACAAATACTTTCAGGATGCCCAAGCGGAAATGACCAAGGCGCAAGAAGACCTGAGCAGCCAAACCGAGCAATTGAGAGACCGCAGCCAAGTGTTGGAGCACACTGAGCTGGTCGCGCCGGTGGATGCGATTGTCAACAACATCAAGGTGAGCACACTGGGTGGTGTGGTGCGTGCGGGTGACACCGTGATGGAGCTGTTGCCGACTGGCGATAACCTCATCGCTGAAGCCAAAATTCCTCCTGCTGACATTGCCTTTGTAGCCATTGGTCAAGATGCCAGCGTCAAACTGGATGCGTATGACTCTTCTATTTTTGGCGCTTTGCACGGCAAGGTGAGTTACATCAGCCCTGATGTCTTGACCGAAGAAACCCGCCAAGGCCCCTTCATTTATTACCGGGTGCGCATTCGCATCACCGGCTCAGAATTCAAGGGCGACAAAGCCAAAGAAATTCAAATGCGCCCGGGCCTGACCGCCAGCGTCGAGATCAAAGCCATGGAGCGCACGGTGCTGAGCTACCTCACCAAGCCCATTTACAAAACCTTCAGCCAGTCTATGGGCGAACGGTGAGGCCAAAAAAAACCGCTCAAGTTGAGCGGTTTTTTTCTTCAGGAAGCTTTTCAGCGATGCATCAGCGGCCTGCGGCAGCTTTCAGAGCGGCGGCACGGTCGGTGCGCTCCCATGTGAAATGGGGTTCATCACGGCCAAAGTGACCATAAGCGGCTGTCTTGCTGTAAATGGGGCGCAGCAAATCCAACATTTGGATGATGCCTTTGGGGCGCAAGTCAAAGTGCTCGGCCACCAGTGCGGACAATTTATCATCAGAAATCACGCCGGTTCCGGCGGTGTTCACCGTGATGTTCATGGGGCGTGCCACGCCAATCGCGTAGGCCACTTGCACTTGGCATTGAGTCGCCAGGCCGGCAGCCACGATGTTTTTGGCCACATAGCGGGCGGCATAAGCGGCTGAGCGGTCGACCTTGGAAGGGTCTTTGCCCGAGAACGCACCGCCACCGTGAGGGCAGGCGCCGCCATAGGTGTCCACAATGATTTTTCGGCCG
>JACCDO011686027.1_pt1 | contig 20586 bp, 11 predicted proteins | sample 7446101 | NCBI WGS metagenome assembly JACCDO01 (sample SAMN15323440, study PRJNA562643) | freshwater metagenome | isolation source: river surface water | place: USA:Blue River Watershed | collected 2017-08-16
AAGTCTTATCACAATAATGAGACAAATCAACTTATTCATATGATATGTATACCATTGATTGCATTTACTGGTTTTATTTTCTTTGCCTATACACCAGAAATTGTTTCATCTATAAAAAAAGTATTATTACCTATGATTAATATAGAAGTTAACTTAACATATGGTAACGTAATAGTATTAATTTATGTCTTATATTATTTGATATTTGAATTTCCAGGCTTTGCTGGTCCATTAGCAGCATTTTTATTCATTACTGGCTCATATGGTGCTAGTATTTTAGTCCAGCAGTATAAAGAAGTCATATGGAAATATGCTTTAGTAGTCCATATTTCGGCATGGTTAGCGCAATTTTACGGACATGCTGTGCATGAAAAAAGATCGCCTGCTTTATTAGATAATTTAGTTCAAGCTTTTCTAAGTGCACCATTCTTTGTATTACTTGAGTTAATGTTCTCATTTGGATATCGTAAACAATTGCAAGAAAAAATTGATGAATATGTAAAGATAAGTATTGAAGAGTTCAAGAAAAAAAAATAAGAAAAACATATTTCTTCATTATTATTTAGTATTACATGTTGATATATTTGTAATTGTATCGAAATTAATATCGCCTTTGAAAATTTTACGAATTTTCTAAATGAAAGAAGTCGCGTTTCTTCTATGCTTACTCATGTTAAATCTAGGTAGAATATCTATTGAATGATTGATTGGCACCTCCTCAGTACTGATCTGATATTGTTGTTGAAATTTTCTATTTATTTTTGATGCTTTATAGATAATATTATCTGAAATGCTGCGATTATGTGTTGGTAAATTACTTAGTCTATTATTAAATGATTCTCTCTCCGATTGAATTAATGTGTGTAATGTATATGCATTATTGTAACCTGATGGTGCGACGTTAAAGTGTGATAAGGAAGATGTATCTGTGCTTGCAAAGTCACAAGTGTCATAGTGATGATACGAAGTAATATCACTGATCGTATCATTTTCATGGAAATCATTTTGCAAGTCCTCATAACTATTGTCATTTGGAGCTTGCCAATAATTTAACGAACTATCCTCATTGTAGCTGTATGATGCTGTGTTATGTGAGATTTCGTTTGTGTCATCTTGCGACATTGCTAAACTGTCACTGTAATTAGAATAGTTTGCTTGTTTCTTGTATAATTCACCTTTACTTTTTAATACTTGATGAGATTTTGTACGTGGTGATCTTTTAGGGAAAAAACTTAAAGCACTTTTAGACAACCCAGTCTTATACTTTCTGTTTTTATTTGTCAAATATGAATATGCCATTGCGACAATTACTATCATTGAGACAGAAGAAGCTGCTATGAAAACTCCATGTGGTTTATTATTGCTACTTGGAATTTTGTTAATTGCCCCATCCTGTTTATTATCATCATCTTCAGACTTTGGCGGCTTATGAGGAGGAATGATTGGATCTTTTGGTTCTCCTGGCGTTTCTGGTTTGTGCTCATATTTTTGACGTAAGTGTTGGTTGGATAAAGTATGAGAATATTTTTTTTCATTATTTATATCGTACCAAGAAGCTGTCAACTCATCTTTGTTTGCTTCGATTACTCCAAAACTAGAATATCCAACTCCTGCCCATTGTAATTGAGCATAAGAATTATAGTTCCCTAATGTTGAAGTCATAGAACCTGCGCCAAATAAACCATAGTGAATATTTTCGTAAATGAGATGACTACCAATATGATCATGACCCGCAATATACATATCAACTTGATATTCCTTAAAAAGTGGATGCAATAAAGTGACAAGCGATGATATATCACCGTGTTCTCCTTTTGATACGACAGGATAATGTCCCGATACAAGTAAGTAATCTGGTCTACTGTTATTTGCAGTGTCTAACATGTTTTTAATATGTCCCATTTGATTTTCAATTCTTGATTGTTGAACATCATAGCTAATGCCACCATTTTGATTTGTCAATTTGTTCTGTTCTGGGGCTAGTGTGGTCGTGTCAATATGAATTATTGTTATCTTCACTGAATCATCATCAAGTGTAAATGTTAAACTATAGTTTTTAGCAGGCATATACCAATATTGATCAATGTTACTTCGTTGAATTTGAGCTTGAAGCCCAGCTTCATAATTGCCGTAATCATGATTACCAAACACCTATATCAATAAAAGTAATGATTAAATAATGTGGAGATATAGCTTACTTACAAAACTACTTACCGGATAAAATGGGATTTGTTGTAACGAGGAATAAATTCGGTAAACGTTTGTGTATAGATAAGTCCACATGCTATCAGTTGTGCTACTAACACCATTCTTGTAATAGTTATCTCCCAAACTCTCTAAAAATTTAGGTTTTACTATTGATTTACTTGAATAACTATCCATAGCTGCTGCAATCTCTTTTTGATAATATTGATCTTTTTGGTTATTATTACCATTCGCTCTGATAGTTGATGTTGTATCATCATCACCATTTAATCTTCTGCTTGAATATGTCGAGCTTTTTCCCCAATCACCTAAACAGAAAAAACTAATAGTATTTTTTCCATGATCATCATATTGGCTAGGAATAGTAATATTGCGCATAACAGCGCATGATACCAACCCCGCTATGCATATCAAACAACAAGCGATTAACTTCATTCTGGAAAACTGTTTTAGTGTTTGTTTTGTAGTGTCTATACACCTCTTTATATACGCCTTCCATATTTCTGACACCTGGTACCGTCATTTATAGATAAAGATATAATAATAATTTAATAAAAGAAAAAAGAATGGTGATTGTTGGACTTTATACTTGTGTATGCTACCAGCCTATACTCTCTAAATAAGAAAATATTTGGGGGAATATTTTTGAATCAATGTCAAAAGCGGTCCCGAAGCGATTGGAAAACGATCCAAGGTTCGGTCGCTCATCTCTCTTAAAAAAACGAGTGATTATAGCATTTAATTTGCACGAGGCAAAAGCAAAATCTTTGAGATTAGTAATGAGTCGAAATAATCGTATTTTAGTTTTGTTTGATGTTGACGGCACACTTACTGAGCCACGTCAAGAAGTTACTGAATCAATGAAAGATTTTTTAATAAATCAATTAAAGAATAAAGTAGTTGTTGGTATTGTTGGTGGTTCTGATTTACCAAAACAACAAGAGCAAATGGGTAGAAATATAGTTCAAGAAGTTGATTATAGCTTTTCTGAAAATGGATTAGTTGCATATAAACAAGGTGAATTAATTGGTAAACAAGCAATTCATAAATTTTTAGGTGAAGATAATATAAAAGAATTGGTTAATTTTAGTTTGCGCTATATTGCAGACTTGGATATACCTATAAAACGTGGTACATTCATTGAATTTAGAGCTGGTATGTTAAATATATCTCCAATAGGTAGAAATTGTTCTAAAGATGAACGTGATGAATACGAAAAATTTGATTTAGCTAACAATATAAGAGTCAATATGGTTAATACATTAAAAGCTAAATTTGAACACTTAAATCTAAATTATTCTATTGGTGGTCAAATATCATTTGATGTATTCCCTAAAGGATGGGATAAAACTTATTGTTTAAATTATATTGGTGAAAGTGAATATGATGAAATACACTTTTTTGGTGATAAAGCATTCCCTGGTGGTAATGATTATGAGATATTCACTCATCCTAGAATAAAGGGTCACACTACTACATCACCTAATGATACAATGGAACAATGCAAAAAATTATTTAACTTATAACGTTATAAATATCTGTATGCACGTTAACATGTTTTGACTATCGGACTTTTTTATATCTGTTTAGTGTTAAATTGACCTTAAGATAAACTATTATATGTATTTAGGCTTAGTTAGTTAAGTTTAAAGTTATCAAAAAGGACTAAGGCCGACTTCCCAGTTCCTTAAGACGCAAAAATTTCTAAAAATATTATAAAACTAACCCATTTTCCCTTGATCCATGTCCCACGGCATAGCCATAACTAGTAAGTTCCAACTTCCAGTATCAGCAGATATGAGTGACTCTGAAGAAAAAAGTAAGAAAAGAAAAACTGAAGATGAAAGTTCTAACACTTCCGGTAAAATTGAAAGCAATTCAAATGGGAAAGTTGAAAGCAATACAACTTTTGCATCTTCGTTTCAATTGAGTAAAATGAGAAAAGTAACTGTTGATGAATTTAAAGGGAATGTATTAGTAAATATTCGAGAGTATTACGAAGATAAAGCATCAGGTTGACTATTTCTTGCGCTAACTTCTTGTTCAATATATTGATGTGACTTATATTATATAGGGCAAATTAAACCAGGGGCAAAAGGTATAGCCCTGTCACTAGAACAATTTGAAGAACTGAAAAAGCATATTCCAGCTATAACTGCTAAAATTCAATCTCTCAAGAAATAAAGTAACTGAATGAATACGAATTTGTAGCTTACTGTACAATATTTGTAAATAACTATCTACCTTTCATAATTGTTTGTTTCTTTGATTTCTTTTTATATTTAGAATGAAGTAATGATTCTGGTGATGATAGCATAACCATTTTATTGTCTTCTAAATTAACATTTCTTAATTTACGACTACTATTTGATGTTGATGCTCTAGAACTACCACGTGAGAGTAAAAATAGTCGACTTAATGGTCTATTTTGATCTGGTGAAAAGCATTCTTTTTGAATATTTTGAGCAGATACAACGTCACCTGTAGCCCAAGCATATGAATCAATAGTTTCACCAGCTCCATCAAATGAATCTAAATTTTCATTTGCAATATTAATTTCTTCATCACCCCATTGTAATACTGATGAGTCATTATTGTCCACTAAATCAGTTTCAAAATCATCATTATAAGCATCATCAAATTCATTGCCTACTTTAAATAATGATGGAATAATGCCTTCTTGGACTGGAATATGCTCATCAAAATATTGATCTAGTGACATTTCGGATACATCAATATTATTTGTTCCTTCATGGATGATATCTGTTGAAATAGGTGGTATTACTGATTTTTGATTCATATTTAAATTACTAGTGCGTAATGGCAATTCAATACGAGTAAATTCTGTCTCTTCATTTGTATTATTAATATTTTTACTCTTGACAAGTAAAACCAATGGCTTCCTTGTCAGTTTTGGATTCTGGTCATTTTTTACTATATTCGATGTACCAGTTAGCTTTGTAGCAGATACAACGCTGTTATTATCCTTTTTATTCAATTTATTTTTAGGACTACCAGGCACTATGCGGCGTTTCTCTTTTATTCTAGGTAATGACTTAGTATTTTTATTTGTTGCTTTATTTTTATATCGCTGTTGTTTTAGTTTTCTTAATCTGCTGCTTTTACTAGCTACAGATGATACTACAGATGATGAATTAACACTTCCCGTGCTATTTAGTGTGGAATTTATATCATTTCTTTTAGTTATGGAACCACTTAATCTTGGTTTAGATGATAACGAACGCTTGTATGCCTTCGGTGTTGCTTCTTTCTTCACTCGAGATGTGCTAGCACTTCTACTTTTCTTACTTGAAAGTATACTTCGTTTGCCTTTGCTACTTGTGTTGCTTGTATTGCTTATAATACTATTATTACCAATACTCTTTTTTCTTTCATTATAACCATCAGCTATCGATTCTGCTGGTGCTGAAGATGTTCTATTATTACTACCACTTCCAATAGATTTATTCAATGATTTTAAAGCATCATTTATCGAAGTACCATTATTTTTAGCAATAATTGCTGCATTACGCAATCTCATCAATCTTTCACTAGCTTCAATATCTAATTTTCGTTGTTTTTTCTGTTCTGTTATTAGTACACCCAAGTCCTTATATTTCTCTCTTAAGTATTTACCACCTTTATTCTGATCAATCATATTGTTGGTATTTGCTTGGGTATTATATTGATAACGTAAATTAGGATTGTTAGCTTCGGCGCGCAATTTTAATTTTTGCACAGCTAAATTAGTTTGCATTCTACTGCTAGGTCGCTCTTCTAATGTAGAACTTTTCTCTAAGAAATGTTGTTGTATTCTTTTAAATGCTTTATTAGTAAAATTCATTTGTTTGCATATAGAAGATCGACGATCTAATCCTATTGCTTCCTTAACTGCTACTGTATCAATAACATCGCAAAATTCTGCATCGAAAAATTGAGTACAAAATAAACAAATTGCAGTTGGATTGTGCATATTAGTCATATTTAAACGCAAATCATTTTTAGGTATTGGCACACCATGATCCGATTTCCAATTAGCCACTGTTTTAAATGTAATTCTACCAACTAATTGCGACAACGGAAATTCAAACTCACAAAGGTTACATCGTTGTCTTATTTCATCTTTTGTTGGAACATAATGGTATATCAAACTATCATGGTAGTCTCTGCGTTTTATAGTTTCAGCGACTTGTTTGCTTATTTCGGTGCTTGCTCGTTTCATTAATGAAATATAGGTTAAATTATCGTGCATTTTTTCAGGACTTTTCGCAGCAATATCACTATCAATATATCTACCAATATGGGAATCATATGCTATTGATTGTGCGTTAGATATAACCTGTTCAAATAAAGTCTTTTGGGGATCTTTGACCCAATCTTTTGATGGAGAACTTAATGTTTCTTCCTTGCGCTGTAAAGTTGAAATTATAGAATGCTCTGATTTGACACTATCTATATCATCAATACTATTTTCTTCTGGTTCGTTTTTATTGCTAATAAACGTTTTAAATGCTTCATTAACACATTCAGATAATATGTTACTACTTCTTGGCAAAATTGTCCTAAATGTAGTACCAATATCATCTTGGCATTCAGAATTTATACAGTATAATAATACATTCGCCAAAACACTTGCAGTATCTGCAATCGCCAAGTACATGCTACATGTTGGTTTATCAATCAACACAAATCTATCAGTTTGTCTACTTTGTTGACAAGTTAAACAATATTTAGACTTAATTGGATTATGCCTATTATAGCAAATCATACAACCCCAAAATTTTCTTCTTCTTGCATTATCTACTTGAGCATTAGATGTAGACATCTTATTTACTTCACTTGCAGTATTATTTGAAGGATCTGTGTTAGTTTTTGTGCTATCAATATTCGTTTTTGTCGTCGCTTCAAGCGAAGTGATTGCAGACGTTTTCACTTGTACTCGTTTTATGGTAGAATTTTTTCTCATATTAGAATTCCTTCTCTCCATCGGCATCTTCAGACTGACTTGTTGCTGCAGTATACTACTTTTTCTACTTTGCTTATTATTAAGTGTCCCTTCGTCTTTAAAAAATATGCCATTCTTGGAAGTTGTGGGCGATACTATTAAATTCAATTTGTTCTCGTCATTAATTATATTTTTCTTCACCGACATGGGAGATATAGAGGATTTTGCCTTCTCCTCTTCATTGCCAAATGCAGTAATCACACTTATACCTTCCTTCTCACTCATACCTCCTATTGGTGGTTTAAATATATATTGATTTTTGTTTTCTCAACGTCTCAAATTTCTTTCCAAATTTTCCGGGCCTTCCTTGTTACCAAATATCTAACTCAAAACGCATAGGTGATGTAACGAACTGATAGATGCGATTTATAATGGGGGGATGGGGGAATTGGTACTGATTAGTTATCTATGCTTGTAATCTTGTGCTTCTTGTAACCACCTTTGAGAGGCCGGAACCAATCCCAATTTTGAAAAAGATTTAAAAAAAGAGAAGAAAAAGGAAGGTGAAAAGAGGAGGAAATTGAATAGTAGTATGTCTTCCCCGAGCTACGTTGCGCTTACTGAACCAGCCCGTTTGTTGCTGTTGCTTTCTATACTAGCAAATGATCGCACAATAAGTAATAATGCCAAATCATTTATCAAAGAACTTGTACTCCGTCGTGATGAAAGATTAACTAAATTATATCATACGTTTGAAACTTCCGGTGATGTACAATTCATTGAAGATTTGCACGAGTTAATTGCAGATGAAAGTCTTAAGGTTTACGATGAATTATTTGAAGATACTAGTTTAGACATAGGTAAAACATTATCGAAAAATGAAAGAGATGCCAAAAATTTAGGAGAAGAAAAATCATTAATTTATGGTGAAGTTGAATATCAATCATTTTATCGGGTATTAAGAAAGATTAATCCACCTCCGGGCAAAAAGTTTTATGATCTTGGATCTGGTACTGGTAAAGCTGTATTTGCTGCAAGGTTAACTCAAGATTTTGGTAGATGTATTGGTATTGAAATTTTACAAGGTCTCCATCAACAAGCAAGAGTAATTGTGGATAGATATAATTCTAGTTTCAGGCAATTATTATGTTTATCGCAAAATCAGTATGCATCCGTATATCATGGATCCTTTTTAGAATATGATTGGACCGATGGTGATGTAATATTTGCTAATTCTACTTGTTTTGATGATAATCTAATGGAGGCAATGTCTCGTAAAGCTGAAGGATGTCAACCCGGTACATTTTTTGTAACATTTACCAAAGGGTTAACCTCAAAAGTTTATGAATTACTTGAACGTAAAAGATATAAAATGTCATGGGGACCAGCCACGGTATATATTCATCGAAGATTAAATACAGATGGCACATCTGTTGGAAACTTTAAATTGAATATTTTGCCAAGTGATGAAGTTGAATACGATGATAGTGAGAGAAGTGAAAGAAATCATTCTAAATCAGATCTTAAGGTTAATGTGGTTAGTGATGATTCCGACGACTCCGATGACGACGATGAAGACGATTATGATTATGACCTTATTGATGATGATAATGACGACGACGATGGTGATGATGATGATGATGATGATGATGAAGATGATGATGAAGAAGAGGAGGAGGACGAAGAATGGCAAATCCCTTCGTCGTCTAATTATTCTACCGGAAATTCTCGACCAAGTTATACTCAAAAGTTTGTTGCGCCTTCTCTATTATCCCCCACGGGTGATAATTTGAATTCATCGTTTAATTCATTAGGAAGTCCTCAAGATTCTGCATTATTAGCGCGAAAACGTGCCGGGCGCTAATTCATAGTAAAGCGCGGCTAAGTGTCGTCAAAATATGTAGATGTATAGATTTTTCTATTTTCGATATGTATAAAGGTAATAGAAACATAAACTTTTATATTCGTAGAGTCTTGAATTTACGTAGACAACGCACGGTGGTACTAGGTACCGGCTTACCGTTCTGAAGGTTTCTCGGAAAATAAGAAAAAACGGAGAGCTTACTCTTCTGTCGCACCCAATGAATGGTGAATCTTTAATAAGGCTCATTATTAGTAAAATAGTCAGTTTATAATTAGAGTTGTATTTTATTTGTGAAATATGGACAACACTGTTGAACGAATTAATGACTTACTGCTAGATTTAAGTCTCGTAACAGCATTACCTGTTGGTCTTGAAGGTCGTAATTATAATCTTGCGACTGCATCGGCAAATGCTTTAGTATGTCGAACGAAGAATATGACAAGTGGTCAGTTGAGAGAACTTGAATATACTGTTGGTCCTTTGATTACTCTCATGATGTCTGATTTAGAGAATCCAGTATCACTGAAAGCTGGATTTGGATTAGCAACATTAATGCCTAGTCGAATATGCATGGCAAAATTTATTGAGCTGGATGGTCTTGCTGTAGTTGGACGTTTACTTGATTTATTTCTAGGAAGTTCTATGATTGATTTACAAAATAAGAATCAAAAGAAAGAATTAACGGAGCATTTATTTGTAATATATCGAGAAATTGCAAGATGGTATCCTCATAAACTGATTCCTGTTGGTGTGATAAGACATTGTGTTATATTGTTAAGATTTGGAGATGTGGCATTAAGAACTTTAGCCTGTGCAACATTAGGTATGTTGTCAGTTGATTTAGAGATATGCAAAATTATGTTCAATAATGCTGCAATTAAACCATTATTAAATGCTTGTTCGGCATTAGATTGTAATGCCGCGTGTTTATTATCGGCATTAGGTGCAATTGTACAACTGTGTCGTATACCTCTAATAGGGGTCAAAGTGGTAAAACAAGGTGCAATTAGTGTATTAGAGGCAGCATTGCATCGTAATAGTGGTTATATGATTGAATCAATTAGAGAAAAGGCATTATATGCTTTAGCTTGGTTATCAAAAATACCTGAAGTAAAAAGTAAGATAACCACAACCACTATATTGCGTGGAATGAAAAGAGAACTAACTGAAGGCACCATGCCTGCCAAATACACAGTGGTACAAATGCTTTTAAATTTACATAGATCATATCCTGGTGAAGAAGCATTTAAAGAGGAAGTTAGAGATTTACTCATAAAATTATTATTTGCAGGTCCATGGCATGCAAAGAATTTGGTTATCAAGTCTGTGTGTGTATTGTTCAAGACTCTTGATGATCGAATGTATCTTATTAATAATGGTATAATCGACGCATTATATAATTTAATTGAATCTAAAAATAAAGATTTGCAAGAAGTTCCGATGGTTGTAATCTTATCTCTACTGACCCATCCTGATATTCCACCAATTTTTATTAAACGCAATGGTGCAGTTGTTATTGCACAATTGTTGTATGCAATTGACGACGTTATTCGTGATTTGGCTATAGTCATACTAAGATCCTTGTATTTATATGATCGTGATGCTGTTGATAATGCAGTACCTGCAGATCGTGCGCATTTAATGGCCAGAGATACTAGTATGCCATCACTATATGGCAGTGAATTCGGTGGTTTGATAGAAGAATATTTACAAACTATTGTTGAAAATAGGCGAGATCAACATTATTTGTTAGATAAAATATCCCCTGAAGAGTTAGCTGCATTGAACCTCACACCGAAAGAACTAGAATCTTACGAGAATACGTTTATGGAACTTGATTTTGATCTAGGAGGCACTCTTGATAAAGATGAATTCAAGGTCTTAATGATTATGATGGGCGAGAAGCTGGATAAAGACGAGTTAGAAGAGGCTTATGAGGCAGCAGATTTAAATAAAGATGGTTTTATTGACTTTCGAGAATTTGTTATAATGATGATTGGCTGGAAAAATAGATTTGGTACTGGTGCTGTAGCTGATAAACTGTATAATAAACTTACCAAGCATGGTACTATCGGTAAAGCTAGAAAAGCATTTGCTAACTGGTGGGAACGTGACCGTATTGAAAAGGAACAAATTGAGGCAGTAAAAGCAAAGAAGAAAGCGGCCGAAGAAGAGAGAAAAGCGTTAGCAGCTCAGCATTGGGATGCTGAGAAAGTTAGACTGCAGAGAGAACAAGAGATTAAACTACGAAATCAAGCTAAAAAGGACCAAATGAGAAATCAGTCGAGGTAAAAAACTGTTTCATGTTACATATGTACATTTTATACACTACATCTTATATTTTTCTTTCGTCTCTCGTCATTTCTATTTCCGCTTTTGGAACTTGTAATCACTTCTCCCTTGACATGTTGAAGAATATTTTCTGCTAATTCATAAACTGCTGAATTCTTTGCAACATTAGAGTCGTCACCGTCCCTAATTAGCAACAATATTTCACCAAGTTCTTCAACTGCAGACAATTTTTCTCTATGAGAATAAGTTTCTTCGGGTGGTAACTTACGCGCAAGTGTCAGATAAAAGTACAGCAACGGAATAAGTACGATGATAAAAACTGGGAATAGTAAACCAACATTACTATAGGCGATACCGCTAGCGTTGATGAATGCTTGCCATGTAGATTGCGAACATTTATAATATGCTTCCGTGAGCGTTGTTGGTGTATCGATGCCCAATTTATCAAAATAGGGCGAAGTAAAAATATCAACACACGCACCAGAACTCAACTCCACAAATTTATCATTAATTTCAAGTTTTCCGGTAGACATCCAATTTTCTAATACAATAATTGCGCATTGATAATCGCAGAAACTGAATGCATCCTCGCTGTTATTGTACCCGTTAGTGTAGATAAATCCATTGTAAGGGTACGTATAGTTGTAACTATAAACCAATCCATGACGTGATGCGTGATATCCGTACTTACTATTGATCTCTTCTTGTGTAAAGGATGTAACAATTTTCATAAGTACATCAGTATCGTTGTTTGGACTAAATATAAGCCCTAGAATGTGATCAAATGAGTCACAACCTTCGGAAGTATCCACTGGCTCGTCAGTTTTGTCGCTTACACTAACAACGCCAGCACTAATACAATAGCATTTATAATATGATTTATATGCTGAGGAGTAATAGCCGTAGTTATTCAGAACTGGTATAGTAAGCGTATCCATTTGTTCGATGAAACAGTATTCATCGAGTAAAACTGTGAACACAGTTCTATCACCACTTTTGTACTTGAAGCACACTACTTTTTCTGTATTATCGAACTGACGGTAGAACACACTGAATAGCACATTTTCATAAGTGTACTCCTTCAGAGTGTACGATTTGAGCGGTTCTATAGAGGACATATTGATGCCGTAGTTGTAACTGATTGTGGCGGTGTGAGTGAACACGTTAATAGTAATTTTTTTCGCATTATAATCAACAAATAGTATGTTATCACCGGTGATATTACTGCACTCGCTAGCATCAAATCCTTGCTCGCCGAATTCATTGTAGTAGTACCCATAGTTATTATCATATGAGAGTAAAAATTGGCCTCTAATAAGGTCGTATGTTATCGATGGAGTAGTGCGACATGAACCATTGATTGATGCGATGCCCGATGCCGTCCAATCTTTCTGGAAAATATAATTTGGTTGGGAATAAAATTTAAATTGTTGCGATAAATATTCATATTCGTAATGCATTAGGTACAGAAGGTTGTACTCCAGAGGACTGCTTGTTGCTATATCCTCTAATTTTTGCAAACTTTCTTCTTTAATGTTTGAAATGTACGAGGTAAACTCAGAATCCGTCACTTTAAGCTTATCGAATGTGAACGAGTAGAAATAATCATCATACCCTATCCAATAACCATAGTATGTGCCATAGAAGTTCCCTGTAATTGACCTAGCCACGGGAACACAAGCACCAGAATTGTCATCGATAGATAAATTTTCATATTTTAAATTTGATATAAATGTTATTGAAAAAAAATAAAAAAAACTAGAAAGCATTAACATAACCATGAAAGTGGTGAAACCAACAACATATTTCTGGTCTAAATCTCTCAATGATGGAACGGGTATGATGGACTCATATAATTGTTCAAGATTTTTATTTAAAAAATGTAATAAAGTGGCACTTTCATTGTGATGCTTCTTTTTTAGAAGTATAGTCTCTTTTTGCCTCATACTTCCGATGCGTTGTACTGGCCCTTTAAAATCCGAACTTGAATTTCTACCATTAGAATCACTATTTATATCATTATTAGAATAACCATCGCCAGATGAATCAGGGTAAATTTTGTCAAACGAAAGGTTAATATCATCATAATTATTATCTCTATCCGCTTCCCCTGAAGATCGATTATCCCTTACTACTCTATCAGTTTCCCCTGAAGGTAGATTATCCCGTACATCGACGTTTACATGATCATTAATTGTCCATTTTGCAGAAACTATATCATCGTGCGTATTGCGTTGAAGCAGCTCGAAATCATTATCTTCTATCAAGTGTGTGACTACAAACTTCTTCTTCATTTACTTTTATATTTTATATTGCAAGAAAATAGTTTTCATGGTGCAACTGGTAAGGAGAAGGCTTGATTATTTTCTCTTCCAAAATGATCTGATTATTTTACAAAACCAAAAACCGGTCCTATAATCTAGTTGATAAAATTTTGAAAATGGTGTATTCTGAACTTAAATATTATTCAAATTCACAACACTCATCTACAGCCTTAAATGGTTTCAACAACAAGAGAGCATTCTCCCTAGCAATTGCACCTTTAAGCATGCAGAAAAACAAAATCCTTCGACGTAGAATGAACTTTTTCTTCAACTGGGTCAATCCACAGCCAATATATCCGTTACCTCCGAGAAGTCGCTTCAAGATGAAAGGAATTATTTACTGAAAACTTACAGTTTAGTACATATTTATAACGTCATTCGTCAATCAATCACTTCCTCTTTTGATTCTATAAAATGCAACCGCGAACACTAAAATGCTCCCAATCCATCCAGCAAGAGTGAGGGAGTGGGAGAACGCCACGCACGATATGACCAAGGATATGATCTGCCTCGTGGTCATCATGATGGTGAAAATCACCGGGCCAAACTCTTTGATTGTATAGTAAATTATAATCTGTCCAAATGCCGATGCAATCGACAAGATAAACATGTGAGTTAACGCCGAGGTATCCTGTGAAATGAACGCGATGCTATAGACGCCCTCGCCGGTGTAGATCAGAGAGATTCCCGTCAACAATAAGGACCATACGTTGCCTCCTAACATCATTTGGTATTGATCAATTTCATATTTTTTATATACTTTTGATTGCCATTGTGATGTAAATGAATCACAAAACAAATAAAATACTAGCAAAAAGATACCATAGATAGAGTCCTCATGAGCACCTTTACTTTTATTACCTGATTCGGAAAAGTTAAATATAGCAACACCACATGTGATAAGAACAGCTTCAGCATATTCTAATAAACTGTATGTCTTTTTATTAATCAATACTCCTACTAACATGACTGGTATAATCTTGCAACTCTTAGATAGTACTTGAGTGGGAAAGGATACGTACTTAAGAGAATCATATTGTGCCCAAGATGACATAGAGTTTGACAGTGAAAATGGTGCAAAACTAGTGAATGGTGCCTCTTTAAGTGGCTTTGTTGAGGTGTATTTCTTGTATAAAACAATGGATAGTGCTAGAAATAGTGCCAAAAACCGATTACCAAAGACTAAAAATGTAGAAGATTTAAATTTTCCAAGTTTGTACTCGGTAGTCATAACCTGTTCCTGCACCACGCCCCACGTAACAAAGGAAAGCTGTAAGCCCAAGAAGCACAGCACAAGCTTGACATTGCGACTGAGATCTAGCGCCGACTTGTCTTTGACGGTGACGGGTAAATGCATGACTTTCTTTTCACTCTTTTCTTTTTGATTTTTCTTTTTTTTTTCAGAGCTGGGCAAGAGGCCTTTTGCGGATTTCCGGAGGGTGTGGACGTCTCAGATACTATAATTAAATAACAGCTAAAAGGTTCAGTCTATACAGTACATACACGCGACTCTAGCGCGCCCTTCTACACGATAAAGACAAAGGGCAGAATAATCAGAATCACAGCCACTATGGCGTGCAGGGCAACGGCTATATTTCTTCGTCTTATCAATTCCAAGTTAGTAACGTCAATAATTTTCAAATTTGGGCAATCAAAATGTAAAGGAATGACGTCGGACATGTCGTACGACAGGGTTGGCTTCAGGAAGTTACACAGCTGCTCACCCGCCTTCACATGCTCGTGCTCCACGCGGATGATGCACCACAGCGACCGGCGGATCAGCTCCACGAAAGGTAGGGCTATGAAGCCATAGCCGTAGCCGTTAGTGTTTCTGTACAAGTTCTCAGGTAAGAGCGAGAAGCACCACATCAGGCGGAGTAACGGATTCATAAACAAAACTGCGTAGTAAAACTGCTTGAAGTCGTGATACAACAGCTTGTCGCGCAGCAAATAATTTTGGCGAGAATTAAGGAACCCAAAATCCACGACGGTGTCCCAATACACCTGGTATACCGTCGCCAGCGAGTAAAACAGTATCGGGATGTAGAACCACACACTTGTGGTGTCTTGCGATTCCACGCCCTTCCTCATGGACACCAGTGTGCCCACAATAACGGTGACAATACTAGTGACATACTTGAATAAGTTTATGGACTGTGGATTATGGAAGTACTGCTTCCAGCCAGCGATAGCCGGTAGCTCCGCATCGTAGATCACTCGCAACACTTGCAGCGCTCGAAGTGACAGCGGGAAAATAAATACAACCGCGCTTAATATTTGTAACGTGCGCGCATGTTTGGTAAACATATCCCGCGCTACCTCTGCACTGTACAGCCAACAGCCAGAGAACAGGTAGAAGCATGCGTACACCAGGTTCCCGAGTATTCGATTGAACGAAGTGAACCAATCCGTCGCGATCACATCCCTGAACTCAACGTGGTAAGACGGTGTTGTCCACAGTGTCACATACAGAAACCTTTTGTTAGTCAGCACTCCGTACTCGCGATCTTTATAGAAAGCATAAGCAATAATACCTATTGTTGCGAAGAGAATACCCATAGAGAAGGTGGCAGGAGGGACAGCAAGTACTCCGACCTCTGCGTACACCCAAAATATAACAAAAAGGAAGTAACCGAGCCAGTAGGTCCCATTTTCGTCGAATAGCGCCGCCCACTTGGGCACGTGCGACTCGGTGATCTCGAGCAAAACGATATAATTAACCTTGTAGTGCTCAAAGAACAGAACATTTATGATCCACAAGAAGCGAAACACCAAGAAGTTACCCACCAGGAGGAAGCAGTACGAGTCCGGATTGTCCAACGAAACGAGGCTGAAGCCGTCGTAGCTATTGAGTATTGATAGTATCCAGATGAGCAGGGTAAGCGCGACGCCGTACTTAATGCCGATGCGAAGCAGCAAGAACCGACCCAACGTATCAGTTCCCTTACTAAACTTCAACTTGCCTAGTGCTTCTTCAATATTTGACTTGCAGAAGCAATTGGCATAAATGTTCACTAAATCTTCAGATAAGCTACTCAACTCCGAGCCGATAGTGGCGGCGCTGATTTGTAATAACTTAAATTGTTCAGAGAATATCGGCTCACTCTTCAACGGAGCCAACACCTTGTCATATTTCTTCAATATCTTGATACTTGCAGTGTAGTTCAACAGCTGGAACTCCCGGAGCTTCACGACTGTGTTGTGCATGTCTGTTATATGCCGTTTAAGTGATAATTCACGAATTTTCAAGTGTTTTGGTGTCCCTTTACTATTTAGCATACGAGCCGTTGACACAGTCTTTGGTAAAAGACTATTAGTGTCCTCTTTTCTAAAGTAAGAGCCTTTGAGCTGTCTACGTCTATGCACCTCTTCACTATCTGATCTTCCTCGAGTCTGGAAATGAATACCAAACAGTAATGCAGAATGAGTTAGTTCATTCTCTTTATCTGCATCTAATGGCATCTTGAACAACTCAATATACTGCGAGGAGTTCTTGGTCTTGAAAGGATTCGCTGACAATGAAGATATATAAGATTCCAATAAATCAAAGTGCTTCTTTAAAAGATGAATTAAAACTTCAAGTAATTTTTGTGATTTCATTGATTCCTCATTGAACACCTTTAAGAATTCCAACTTCCTTGATTCATTTGCACTAGGAAGAATACTTTGTGCTTCAACCTCAACTTCTGGAATATTACTTTCATACTGAATGGATGTATCTGCTGTTATCTCCGATACAGATATTTCATCGTCAGTTTTGATAACATTTAATTTATTTCTATTTACCAGACTATTCATTGATATAAAGCACTGGTCCAAGTAAGAGTGCAGCTCTCTATACTCAGCATTAATGGGCGTATCGCTATCTAACTGATATATTACCTTCTTCAAGCGGTCATAATCCACATAAGATGAGCCAGCCTCTTCCAACAAGAAAGCGCGATAGTTCTTATTAAACTTTACCATTTCATCAATGAAGCATGTCTTACTTACTACTTCGAGTCAATATCCCCCGTATATATAGCTCAGTAAGTCCACTTACGGTAGTAACAGGATCCTACCCCCAGGTAAACGTCTCCTCCTACACGGCACTACTCTGCCCATCGGTAGAGATACGGACCCACTAAATTCCATTTAATTAGCAACAAATTTACCTGTAATCGTGATTGAATCGACTTCTTATTAATGGCGTCAAGCGTCAGCAATATTAATAGAGGAGGAATAGTGTCTTGGTGTGGAAGCGGAACCCGGCCCAAAGGATTCGTCAGATGGCTAGTCAGATTTAAAAAGTCTACATGAGGTATCTGGGTGTGCTATTACTGCTTGTGGCTTGTCACACCACGGCTTTTCACCTTAAGAAGACGCATATTTCGCGCAGTTTATCACGGCATTTTGCGGTAGATGAAGATAAGTTTGGCACAATTATTCCATATGATGACGATGACGAGAACAAAGCAAAAACCAGTAAGAGTAAAGCAAACGATAGCAAAGATATGTTTGCTAGAGAAGAGAAATCAAATTCTTGGTTGAATCTAATTCCATCGATAAAATTGGACGAAAAAAAAAGTATCAATTCAAACAAACAATCTATAAAGATAAACAACGATGAACTAGTAACAGGATATGATAATCAGGATATTGAAGAGGAGTTTATTCCTCCAAGTGTGGATATAGATCCTAACGAATCTCCATTTTTAAGGTTTCTTAAGGATACGTACATCGGGACTCCATACGACTCCAAAAGTAAGAAACAAGCTCGATTCGTCATCCGTAATATTACATTAATTAGTGTTTCAATCGGTCTTATCTTCACCGTCATTTGGTACGCATTTCCAGGCAAGTTTATCGCCTATAAAGGCGACACAGATTTCAGTTCGAGGTATGAAAAATCATACATAGATCCAAGCGACCTACTGCAAATAGATGACACTTCCGACACAACATATTTTGATGAGAATATCCCACTTCCCGACACCAATTTGCTCCGTGTACCGTATCAGAAGTCGCTCCTACCTCGCGCGCCTTTCCCATCGCAAGAAATATAAAAAAAGTGTGAAAATTTTGTTAATATGTTGTTATTGTAATCATTTGTATAATCCTAGCCTGCGCGCCTTGTCCTTCTCTTCATTGGACTTGCCTCCTTCCTTCTTCTTCTTCTTGCTGTTTTTCTCAGCAATTTTATTATGCTTGATGACAGCTAGAGGTACTGGTCTATCCACAGATAAAGGCGCTGGTTTGGTGTCCGCACCGTCATCAGTTGACTTCTTCCTTCGTTTCCTTTTCTTCTTCGCCTCCTCATTACTAGCCGGTAGTTGGTGACTGTCTCTAGTAACCGTGTCGATAGTCTCATTCGAATTACTACCTGCAACCACGGCGCTGATTCGCTCTTTGATTGCACTTCGCAACCTTTTCCGTTTCTTGGACAACTTTTCTTCTCTAACTGCACTGAAATTGTAAGGAGAAAGCTTTTTCAAACTCAAAAATTGATTTAATTCGTTATCTTCCGCGTTGAGTATATCCTCCGCGCTAAGTCCGTAGTCCTGCGCCTCCACCTGCCGATACTTGAAGCGGCATGGAACGCCACCAACGATGTCTTCATAATCTAGTTTATACAATTCTTCATTCAATTTATCGAGCTCCTCTTGTGTTGCTTCATCGTACTCGAAGTCCTCTTCTTCCACGTACTCTGAAGATTGTTTGCGACCTTTTTTGTTGCGTTTTTGATTGCGTTTCTTGGCTTTTAAGAGTGCCGCGACAGTCCCCACACCGTCGTCCTCGGGCTCCTCGATGCCGCCGTAGTTCTCTTGGTCGTTCTCTATTTCTTGTAAAATCCTTTCTTCTTCTTCATTTGGTTCAATATTATCTGTTTCATTATAGTATTCCGAACCAAACTGCTTCTGCATCATCTGCTCATGCTTCACGGGATCCCATTCCTCGTCTAGCTCATTGATATCTATACCGATATTCTCGTTAATCCCGCCGATCTGCCCGATCTTCTCCAACCTAGACATCAATTCCTGCCGTTTCAAGTTCTTTAAGCGCTTGATTTCTGCTTCTTTTACTCTTTTTTCTCTATCTTTACGCTCCTTACGACGTTCACGTTCCTGTTTTCGCTTTTCATCTTCTTTACGCACCGAACCTTGCACGTTACGCGCATGTCCAACCACTTGGATGTCTTTCAAACCACCTACCGCGTTGGCATCGCCAGAATCTTGCAACTCTTCAAAGCGAAAATTGTATTTACTTTCAAAGTTCTCCATTTTGTCTAGTTCTTCTTCGTCTTCGTCGAAGTCAACGGCGTCTTCGTCAGGTTTGTTGGCGTCGTCATCTCGCTCCTTCAGAGAGTAGCCGCTTTTCCATTTCTGTTTCAATATGTAATCACTCAAGAATTCATCTGCACTTGGCTCGTCATTGGAACTCTTCGCCTTCGACTTCTTGCCGAGTTTAGTCATTTCGTCCAACACTTTTTGCAGTTCCTCCTGCTCTCTCAGCAACTCTGCATTTGATTTCTTCTTCACTTGCAGTGTCATTTCGTCGCTGCTTGCAGCATCGCTGTCATTATCAGCGATAGTTTGCAAGAACTCTTTACGCATCTTCTCTTGCTCGTGGTCGTAGATCAATTTATTCTTCTTCTTCGTTTCATTGTTGCGTTGACCATGCACGTCCGAATCTTCAATATCTGCCCCTTTACTCAATAATTGCTCACGCAATACATCCTTGTACCTCTTGGGTTTTTTACCACTTTCATCTTCTTTGCCACGATCATCTTCATCATCTTCATCATCCTCATCATCTTCATCATCATCAGCACCTTCAAACCATACATTATTCTTTTCATATATCTTTGGATCTTTTTTACGAATACTATTAATTGTTTTAACAATTTGTAAATCTAATGAAGTAGTCAGTAATTCGGCATCATCATCTTCACTCTCTGCATCTTCGCTGTCAATACT
>JACCDO010393814.1_pt1 | contig 20585 bp, 17 predicted proteins | sample 7446101 | NCBI WGS metagenome assembly JACCDO01 (sample SAMN15323440, study PRJNA562643) | freshwater metagenome | isolation source: river surface water | place: USA:Blue River Watershed | collected 2017-08-16
AGAACTGTCATACCAGGGAAGATTCCACGGCCTTCAGGAACTTGAGAGATTCCAAGATCCACGCGCTCATGCGCAGGGATCTTATTGATGCTTACGCCATCAAAAGTGATATCTCCACTTGAGACTGGGCGAAGACCAGAGATGGTCTTAAGAATTGTTGTCTTACCAGCGCCGTTAGCACCGATAAGTGTCACGATCTCACCTTGGTTTACGACGACTGATACGCCTTTGATGGCTTCAATCTTGCCGTAGTGAACGCGAAGATCTTTAATTTCAAGACGCATCTGCTGGCACTCCTAGGTAAGCCTCGATTACGCGAGGGTCATTTTGAACAACTGATGGAAGATCATCTGCAATCTTCTGACCAAAGTCGAGAACTGCAACACGATCTGAAATGCCCATGATGAGCGACATATCGTGCTCGATGAGAAGAACTGTGTAGCCCTTATCGCGAATCTTCTTAATGAGATTTGCAAGTTCAACCTTTTCAGCTGGGTTAAATCCCGCTGCTGGTTCGTCAAGAAGCAAGAGCTCAGGTTCTGTACCAAGAGCGCGAGCAATTTCGAGACGACGCTGATCTCCGTAAGGAAGATTCTTAGCAAGTTGATCTGCACGGTGGTCGATACCCATAAGAGCGAGCAACTCATGCGCTCGAGCCTTGGACTCTTTCTCCTCACGACGGTTGAGTGGAGTTCCAATCAGCGCACGCAAGAGACCAGTCTTCTTATGTACATCGGTAGCAGTAATGACGTTTTCGAGAGCAGTCATATCTCCGAAGAGACGAACGTTCTGGAATGTACGGGCAAGGCCTGACTTAGTTACCTGGTGGCGCTTCTTGCCAGCAAGGTTTTCTCCCTTGAAGGTAATTTCGCCAGAAGTAATTGGGTAGACACCTGTTACGACGTTAAAGACTGTTGTCTTTCCAGCACCGTTTGGTCCGATGAGTGCGCAGATTTCGCCGCGGTTAACGTGGAAGTTAACTTCGTTGAGAGCTGTTACACCGCCGAACTTGATGGTGACGTTTTTGAGTTCGAGAAGTTTTTCAGACATTACTTTGCACCCTTCTCTGTAATTTTTTCGCGCTTCTTGCGAGGCAAGAGGCCATCTGGTCGCATATTCATCATGATGATGAGAACTGCGCCGAAGACCAATTGACGCGCATCTGCAATAAAGCGAATACGTTCTGGAAGATAGGCCAAGATTCCTGCACCAAGGATGACGCCCCAGATATTTCCGATTCCACCGAATACAACACAAGCAAGAATCAAGATTGAGACATCAAACTTAAACATATCTGGTGAGATCACCATGACCTTGGATGCGTAGAGAACGCCTGCAGCGCCACCAACAGCAGCACCAATCACGAATGACCAGAGCTTGTAGACGAGAGTGTTAACTCCCATGAGGGCTGCAACATCTTCGTCTTGGCGGATTGCTTCCCATGCGCGACCTGGACGGCGCACTGTAAAGCGGCGAACCATCCACACCACGAGAAGAATCATCGCCAAAACAAGCCAGAAGAAAGTCTCTGGGTGCATTAGGTCGAAGTGAAGTCCAAAGAAACTTGGTGGGTTAGGAATTCCAGGAATTCCGTTAGGTCCACCAGTTACTGAAAGGTTAATTGCAACGATTCGAATGATTTCACCGAATCCAAGAGTAATAATCGCAAGGTAATCACCGCGAAGACGAAGTGCGGGAAGACCGAGAATTACACCGGCAAGCATCGCGAATCCAATACCGAAAGGCATGATCTCCCAAGTATTCCAACCGTAAAGAGTTGAAAGGATTCCTTGTGAGTACGCACCGATTGCAAAGAAAGCTACGTAACCGAGATCGAGGAGACCTGACTTACCAACAACGATATTGAGACCGAGGGCCATCAAGATAAACATGCCGACTGGATAGACCAATACGTTCTGGAAAGAGGTAATAGGGGTGTTAAGGAAACTTGTTGGTCCCCATGATGCCGCAAATGGCAAGAGTCCGACGAGGGCGATCATTGCGAGAACAAAGATTGTGCGAACTGGTCGTGACCAACCGGTCCATATCTCTGCGCCCTTATCGCGAAGGTTAAATGAAGTTAAGTTAGCCATCATGTCCTCGTCTGCTGAACGGCTTCACCAAAGAGACCGTTAGGCTTAAATAGAAGTACGACTACAAGTACGGTAAAGACAGTTACCGCCTTCCACTGTGAACCAAGCATCGCTGAAGCGAATTGTTCGAGCATGCCGAGTGCGATTCCGCCGTAGAACGCGCCACGTAGGTTTCCAATACCTCCGAGAACCGCTGCGGTAAATGCTGCAATTCCCATATTGAAGCCCACGTTGAAGACGGTGTTTTCATAGACGGTTGTGTAGATAAATGCTGCAGCGCCAGTTGTAAGACCGCCGATGCAAAAAGTCAGTGTGATTACTCGGTTGATATTGATACCCATCAACTTCGAGTTCTCTTCAGACATTGATACTGCACGGATTGACTTGCCGAGTCGTGACTTAGTAACGAATCGATCGAGCACTACAAAAATGATGATTGGAACGATGATTGCCATCACCGTATCGATACGGAAGTTAGCTCCGTGGAATTCTCCAAAGCTCCACTTATCGAGAAGACGAGGGGTGGTCATTGGACGAGAAACGGTAATCATGCGCATTCCTTCGAGAAGGAAGATCGAGACGCCGATTGCAGAGATGAGTGATGCAAGGCGATTGGCCCCACGAGCGCGTAAGCGACGGTAGGCAACAAGCTCTACGAGCATCGCGAGGAGCGCACAAGCAATCATCGATGCGATGAAGACTATGAGAAGTGTCCATACCAGCTTGGCACCATGCAGCGATGGAGAGCTGGTTGCATAACCGAGAACATGGATCTCAACGTAGAGAGTCGCAAATGTTCCGAGCATAAACACTTCGGAGTTAGCAAAGTTAATGAGTCTGAGTACGCCGTACACCATGGTGTATCCAAGCGAGACCAGCGCATAGATAAGACCCAGAGCGAGCCCTTGCAGTGCAAGGCTCCAGAACTGAGTCGTGATTACTGAAAAATTCATATCAACCGATCTGTTGAGGTGAAGAGTGTTATGAAGTGTGGCCACTCCCCCGAAGGAAAGTGGCCACACCCTTAAAACAATATGTATTAACTACATATTAACTGCGTTACTTCTAAATTCAGTGCTTATTAAGCAACTGAGTCGTAGACGATAACGCCGTTCTTTACTAGGTATCCACCAACTGGAGCTCCACCGATGATGTCGCCATAACGGTTGAACTTGATGACGTCTCCGCCAACACCCTTGAATGAACCTGAGTTAACGCAAAGCTGGATAGCTGAACGTGTCAACTTACCCTGGCTGATGCAGTCAAGGAAGATGTTTGTAGCGTTGAACGCAGTTGTTGAGTAAAGACCAGGAACCTTGATTCCTGTGATCTTTGTGAACTCAGCAAGCTGTGCCTTTGAAAGGATTGAATCGAATGGGACGTCAGCAGCAGTGAGACGAACACCTTCTGCAGCCTTACCAGCTAGTTCTGGGAAGTCAGATGTGTTTGTTCCATCGCCTGATGCCAAGATACCTGTGTATCCACCATCGCGAAGTGCCTTGAAGAGCTTTGCTGCATCTGTGGTGTAACCACCGTAGATAACAACGTTAGCGCCTGAAGCCTTGACCTTTGATGCTACTGATGTGTAGTCAGCTGTTCCCTTTGGAACAGAGTCTGTACCGACAACTGAACCGAGCTTCTTAGCTGTAGCAAGTGTGCCCTTAGCAAGAGGTCCGCCGTATGTTGTCATGTCATCGATTACGTAGTACTTAGGTGATGCAACACCCTTAGCTGCGTAACGTGCAAGAGCTGGTGCCTGGAATCCATCGTGTGCAACGACGCGGTGGAATACTGGGAAGCCACGGTCTGGAGCCTTTGGATCTGTAAGTGAAACTGCAGATGCTGATGGAGCGATCATTGTGAGTCCAGCTGCACGGTATGCAGGGAATGAAGCGCGTGCTTCACCTGAACATGATGTTCCGATAACACCGATGATTGCCTTATTAGCAGCAACACCAGGAGCTACGTTTGCAGCAACTGTTCCGTCACACTGTGAATCAGCCTTGACGAGTTCTACCTTTACAGCAGGGTTCTTTGCATTGTAAAGAGCGATTGCATAGATCGCGCCAGGAATCTGATCCTGACCAAGCTGTGCATCTCCACCTGTTAGTGGGCCCATGAATGCGAGTGAAACTGTTTTCTTAGCAGCAGCTGATGCTGGTGCTGTAGCTACTACGCCAAGGGCGAGAGTTGCTGCAGCAGCAATAGCGAGACCGCTTACGATCTTCTTGTTCATGTATTGCCTTCCTGTTTTTTCTTGCTTGTGTCCCGGGACAGGGAGGCATGAAGAGTAATGCTCAACCCACGCTTGAGACAAGGTGAAGGGGCTCTAAACCCCCGTTCAGGAGGTTACTTTTTGATTACGAAAAGGAGTCTTTCGCGGTGTAGCCAGGCGTTACTTGTCGAGGGCCGCCTCAGGCGAAATTACGGCGTTGGCGACCTCTTTCATCGTCAATCGGCGGTCCATGGCAGCTCTTTGAATCCACGAAAAAGCCTCGGGCTCTGACAGGTTGAGGGCCTTCATCAAAATGCCTTTAGCCCGATCGATAATCTTTCGGGTCTCTAGACGCTCGTGCAGATCTGCAACTTCTTCAGCTAAAGATTTCATTTGAGTGTGACGACTAATTGCGATCTCGATTGCAGGAACTAAATCACCGATAGTAAATGGTTTAACTACGTATGCCATAACTCCGGCATCGCGTGCGCGATCCACAAGTTCTTTCTGACTAAATGCAGTCAACATCAGAACTGGGGCAATTGAAATAATTTTTTCAGCAGCAGAAATTCCATCAAGGATTGGCATCTTGACATCGAGGATTGCTAAGTCGGGTTGATGTTCTGTCGCGAGTGCGATTGCTTCTTCACCATTTGTTGCTTGTGCAACGACCGAGTATCCGGCTTCTTGCAACATCTCAACCAAATCCATACGAATGAGCGCTTCATCCTCTGCGACAAGAATGCGCACAGGGCTCTTCGAAGTGGCTTCGTTGCTCATGTGCCTCGAGTCGGATTCGAACCGACACTATGCAGTGTTTGAGACTGCCCTCTCTACCGTTGGAGTACCGAGGCGTACTCCCCTATCGTATTAGAAGGAAGCAGTTAGGCGAAACGTGCGAATCTGTGTATTAACGGTAGGCAGCGACTACGCCATTAACGGCATCGCCCACTGTATGTACGCGCATCGCATTGGTTGAACCAGGAATTCCTGGGGGCGAACCAGCAACAATCATGACTGATTCGCCGATTGCAGCGCGCTTACCTTCGAGAAGCATCTTGTCAGCCTGGAGCACCATCTCATCGGTGTGCTTGACCATCGGTGTCACCAAGGGTTCAACGCCCCATGAAAGTGCAAGGCGGTTGTAGGTGCCTTCTTCAGGTGTAATTGCAAGGATTGGAATTGGTGATCGCAGGCGTGAAATACGGCGAGCAGAGTCACCTGATTGTGTGAATGTCACTAGGAATTTAGCGCCGACAATGAGCCCAACTTCTGCTGCTGCTTTAGTAATAGCGCCACCCTTGGTGCGAGGAGTGTTTGTTAATGGACGAATGCGATCGAGACCGAGTTCTTCAGTACGCTCGATGATACGAGCCATCGTTTCAACGGCCTGGATAGCAAATTCGCCGACTGAAGTTTCACCTGAAAGCATCAACGCATCTGCTCCATCGAGAACTGCATTTGCGCAGTCTGTTGCTTCTGCACGAGTAGGTGAAGAATTTGTAATCATAGAATCAAGCATCTGTGTCGCCACGATAACTGGCTTTGCAGCATCACGAGCAAGTTCTACGCATCGCTTCTGCACCATTGGGACATCTTCAATAGGAAGTTCAACACCCAAGTCACCGCGAGCAACCATGATGCCATCAAATGCAGCGACGATTTCGACAAGGTTTTCAACTGCCTGTGGCTTCTCAATCTTTGCAATGACAGGAACGCGGATTCCTACTTCATCCATGATTGCATGAACATCTTTAACATCTGCAGCATTGCGAACAAATGAGAGTGCAATGAAATCTGCACCAGCGCGGAGTCCCCAGCGAAGATCAGCTTCATCTTTTTCAGACATGGCGGGAACAGAGACGGCAACACCTGGAAGGTTGATTCCCTTGTTATTGCTTACCGCTCCTGGCTGAATGCACTTTGTAATGACGTCGTTACCTTTAACTTCAACAACTTCAACAGTGACTTTTCCATCATCGATCAGAATGCGATCGCCCGCTTTGCAATCTCCTGGAAGACCTTTATATGTAGTTCCGACGCGATCCTTAGTTCCAGAAATTTCATCGGTAGTGATTGTGAAGATATCTCCACGTTCGAGCTGATGTGGACCATCGGCAAATCGACCAAGACGAATCTTTGGTCCTTGTAGGTCTACAAGAATGGCAACGGCTTTGCCAACTTCTTTTGCTGCAGAACGCACGCGGTCAAGGCGAGCTTGGTGCTCTTCATAACCACCATGTGACAGGTTGAGGCGTGCCATATTCATGCCAGCGGCGATGAGCTCCTTTACCTTCTCTGGAGATTCAACTGCTGGACCCATCGTGCAAACAATTTTGGCGCGGCGCATGTCGTTACCTTATCTGTGCTTAGTAGTTACTTAGAAGTTAGACCGTGAGTTGGCGAGTTGTAGGTTCAATCGGTGCAGGAAGTTGAGTCTCCCCTGACAAATATCTATCGACTGCAGCTGCAGCAGAACGACCTTCAGCGATTGCCCAGACAATAAGAGATTGGCCGCGACCAGCATCACCGGCAACGAAGATTCCCTCTTCACTGCTCTGGAAATTCTCATCTCGAGCAATATTTCCACGTTCATCGAGCTTTACCTCGAGTTGGTCGATGAGCGCTGACTTTTCGGGACCGGTAAAGCCCATCGCAAGGAAGACAAAATCAGCTGGAAGCTCTTTCTCGGTACCGGGAACTGGCTCGAACTTTCCATTTTCAAACTTCGTTTCAACAATCTTGAGCGCTTTGAGATTTCCATTGCCATCGCCAATGAACTCTTGAGTGCTTACAGAGAAGAGTCGGTTATCGAGTTCTTCATGTGCACTTGAGACGCGATAGATCATTGGATAGGTAGGCCAAGGTTGAGATGAAGGACGTTCTTCCGTTGGACGAGGCATGATTTCGAGTTGGGTAACACTCGCTGCACCTTGACGGACTGATGTACCAAGACAATCTGCACCGGTATCTCCACCACCAAGAATGATGACGTGCTTACCTGCGACGTTAATTGGTGGAACTTCAACTTCGCCGAGCGCCTGCTTATTGCCCCATGGCAAGAACTCCATCGCTTGATAGATGCCCTTATTTTCACGACCTGGAATTACAAGATCGCGCCACTGAGTTGCACCCATAGCCAAGACGATTGCATCGTACTTAGAACGAAGGTCTGAACCTGTAAGTTCAACACCGACATTAACGCCGGGGCGGAAACGTGTTCCTTCTTGTTCCATCTGAGCAAGGCGGCGATCAACGATGTGCTTCTCCATTTTAAATTCTGGAATTCCGTAGCGAAGTAGTCCGCCAATTTTTTCTGCGCGCTCGTAGACGGCAACGGTGTGGCCTGCACGAGTAAGTTGCTGCGCAGCCGCAAGACCAGCAGGTCCTGAACCAATGACAGCAACTGTCTTGCCCGATAAACGCTCTGGTGCAAGTGGCTGCACATTGTTGGCATCGAAAGCTTCTTCGATGGTGCGAAGTTCAATCTGCTTAATTGTTACTGCGTCGCGATTGATACCCACTACGCAAGCTGTTTCGCACGGTGCTGGGCAGAGGCGACCTGTGAATTCAGGGAAGTTATTGGTTGCATGGAGGCGATCTATCGCTTCGTTCTTATCGCCGCGATACATGAGGTCATTCCACTCTGGAATCAAGTTACCGAGTGGGCACCCGTTATGGCAGAAAGGAATTCCACAATCCATGCATCGACCTGCTTGCTTCTGCAAGTGTTCGAAAGATTGTGGTTCGTAGACTTCGCGCCAATCTTGGATACGGATATCAACGGGACGTCGCTTTGGAGTCTCGCGAGGTGTAGTCATAAAGCCCTTTGGATCAGCCATTTGCTGCAACCTCCATGATGTATTCGTCTACTGGAAGACCTTCTTTAGTTGCACGCTCGATAGCTGCAAGTACCTTCGCGTAATCGCGTGGCATGATGAGAGAGAAACGCGCAATTTCTGTATCCCAATTCGCAAGAAGCGCAGCCGCAATCTCAGAACCTGTTTCAACATGGAATGAAGAGACAATCGCTTTGAGGTTATCGCGCTGATCTGCAGGAACAGCCAAGATATCGACCATCTCTGTATTGACCACGGCTGTATTGAGATCGAGTACAAATGCGCGACCTCCTGACATACCAGCTGCAATATTGCGACCAGTTTGACCAAGGATGACGACAGTTCCGCCAGTCATGTATTCGAGAGCATGATCGCCCACGCCTTCAACAACTGCGATGGCACCTGAGTTACGAACACAGAATCGTTCACCTGCAAGACCGCGGATAAAGATTTCACCTGAAGTTGCGCCATATCCAATTACGTTTCCGGCGATGACATTGGACTCTGACTTGAAGGTTGCCTTCTCATCAGGTCGAACAACTACGCGACCACCAGAGATTCCTTTACCGACATAGTCGTTAGAGTCACCATAGAGACGAATTGATACACCTTGCGGCAAGAATGCTCCAAGTGATTGTCCTGCAGAACCGTGAAGAGTGACATCGATTGTTCCAACAGGAAGCCCTTCGGCGCCATAGCGACGAGTGACCTCAGCGCCCAACATTGTTCCGACGGTGCGGTTCACGTTGCGAACTGGAAGATCGATACGAACTGCTTCCTTCTTTTCAAGTGCTGCTTTGGAAAGTTCGATGAGCTTGTTATCCAGTGCTGCAGCTAGACCGTGATCTTGCTTGGTTGTGTTGTGTAGCGGTGATTCGACATCTGGACGCACGAGAAGTGGAGAGAGATCGAGTCCGCTGGCTTTCCAGTGATCAACGGCAGCGCGAGTATCGAGATACTCGACATGTCCGATCGCTTCTTGAAGTGTGCGGAAGCCAAGAGAAGCCAAGATTTCACGGACTTCTTCAGCGATGTACTCGAAGAATGTTTCAACGAATTCAGGTTTTCCAGAGAACTTCTTACGAAGCTCTGGGTTCTGAGTTGCTACGCCAACAGGACAGGTGTCGAGGTGGCAGACGCGCATCATGATGCAGCCTGAAACAACGAGTGGTGCTGTGGCGAATCCATATTCTTCTGCGCCAAGTAGAGCTGCAATAACAACATCGCGACCCGTCTTGAGCTGACCATCTGCCTGAACAACAATGCGATCACGCAGGTTGTTGAGAAGAAGTGTCTGCTGGGTCTCTGCGAGTCCGAGTTCCCATGGAGCACCAGCGTGCTTGAGAGATGTGAGCGGTGATGCACCAGTTCCACCATCGTGACCGGAAATCAAAACAACGTCAGCATGCGCCTTCGAGACACCTGCAGCAACAGTTCCGACTCCTACTTCAGCAACTAGTTTGACGTGTACACGTGCATCCTTATTTGCATTCTTGAGATCGTGAATCAACTGCGCGAGATCTTCGATCGAGTAAATATCGTGATGTGGAGGTGGAGAGATGAGTCCTACACCTGGAGTTGAGTAGCGAGCTTTTGCCACCCATGGATACACCTTGTAACCAGGAAGCTGTCCGCCTTCACCAGGCTTTGCTCCTTGTGCAATCTTGATCTGAATATCTGTTGCATTGATCAAGTAATTACTTGTCACACCAAATCGACCAGATGCAACCTGCTTAATTGCACTCTTCTTAGAGTCGCCATTAGCCAATGGGATAAAGCGCGCTGGATCTTCGCCGCCTTCGCCTGTGTTTGACTTTGCACCCAAACGGTTCATTGCGATTGCCAGAGTCTCATGAACTTCTTGTGAGACTGAACCGTAAGACATCGCACCCGTTGAGAAACGCTTTACGATCTCAGAGATTGGTTCGACTTCGTCGATGGAGATAGCTGGGCGTTCGCCTTCTTTAAATTGGAAGAGGCCGCGCAGTGTCATCAGAGTCTTGCTCTGATCGTTTACCTTGCCGGTGTAGCGCTTAAAGATGTCATAACGCTTATTGCGAGTTGAATGCTGCAGCGCAAATACTGTTTCAGGATTGAACAAGTGCGGTTCGCCATCGCGACGCCACTGGTATTCGCCACCTACTGCAAGACGCTTTGCGCCTGGAATTTCCCCGCCTACCGGGTATGCGAAGTGGTGGCGCTTGATTGTCTCTTCTGCAATCACATCAAGGCTTACTCCGCCAAGACGTGATGTTGTCCCCACGAAAAATTCGTCGACAACATCTTGCGCAAGACCAATAGCTTCAAATACCTGAGCGCCTGTGTAAGAGGCAATTGTTGAGATACCCATCTTTGACATCACCTTAAGTACGCCCTTGCCGAGCGCCTTGATGACATTGCGAACTGCCTTTTCAGGAGCGATGCCAGTGATGATTCCTTGGTTGACGAGATCTTCTGCAGTCTCCATAACAAGATATGGATTTACTGCTGCAGCACCGTATCCGATGAGAAGTGCAACGTGGTGGACTTCGCGCACATCGCCGGCTTCAACAACAAGACCAACTTTGGTACGAGTCTTTTCGCGAATGAGATGGTGGTGAACAGCTGCTGTGAGCAATAGTGAAGGAATTGGGCAATCTTCAGCATCGCCATCGCGATCAGAGAGCACAATGACACGTGCGCCGTTGGCAATTGCCTCAGAGACCTCGCGCTTGATTTCTTCAAGGCGAGTATGAAGAGTATTTCCATCACCAGTAACTGGGAATAAACCGCGAACGACATATGCCTCAAGCTCTGGATAATCATCATCAGCATTGACATGGATGATCTTCGCTAGTTCATCGTTATCGATAACTGGGAATGCGAGAGAGATTTGCTTACATGATTCAGGACCTGGATCAAGCAAGTTATGTTCTGGACCGATTGATCCACCAAGGCTAGTTACCAACTCTTCACGGATTGCATCGAGTGGTGGGTTTGTCACCTGAGCAAAGAGTTGTGTGAAGTAATCAAAGAGTAAACGTGGCTTTGCAGAGAGTGCAGCAATTGGAGTATCAGTTCCCATAGAACCAAGCGCTTCTCCCCCACCCTTTGCCATCGGTGTAACGATGATTTTGATTTCTTCTTCGGTATAGCCAAATGCTTTCTGGCGGCGAATAACTGATTTATGTGGGTAGACGATGTGCTCGCGAGATGGGAGATCAGAAAGTTTGATCATTCCATCTTTAAGCCATGTGCCATATGGAGCTGCATCGGCAAGTGAATCTTTGATTTCATCATCTTCAATGATGCGTCCTGCTTCGATATCAACGAGGAACATCTTTCCTGGCTGCAGGCGACCCTTGCGAACAATCTTTTCTGCTGGGAAATCGAGAACGCCAACTTCTGATGCAAGAACAACGAGTCCGTCATCTGTCACCCAGAAACGCGATGGACGGAGTCCGTTGCGATCGAGAACAGCGCCTACTTGATGTCCATCAGTAAATGTCACACATGCTGGTCCATCCCATGGCTCCATCAGAGATGCATGGAATGCGTAAAAATCGCGACGCTTCTGTGACATCGTTGCATGGTTCTCCCATGCTTCAGGAATCATCATAAGAACTGCATGCGGAAGTGAACGGCCACCAAGATAGAGAAGTTCGAGAACTTCATCGAATGATGCAGAGCCAGAGCCTGACATTTCAACGATTGGGAAGAGGCGCTTGAGGTCCCCACCAATGACATCACTTTCAAGAAGTGATTCGCGAGCACGCATCCAGTTGCGGTTTCCCTTTACTGTATTGATTTCACCGTTGTGGGCAATAAAACGGTATGGGTGCGCAAGTGGCCATGATGGGAAGGTATTTGTAGAAAAACGTGAGTGCACTAGGGCAAGTGGCGATACAACGCGCTGGTCACTCAGATCAGGGAAGAATTCTTCAAGCTGACCTGTTGTGAGCATTCCCTTATAAACAATTGTTTGAGAAGACAGAGATGGGAAGTAGAGATCGAGGGCATGTTCAGCTCGCTTGCGAAGAGCAAATGCCAAGCGATCAAGAGAAATTCCAGATTCATTTTTGTTTCCTGCAACAAAGAGTTGCTTGAACTGTGGCATAACGGATACTGCAGTCTTACCCAATGAGGATGGATTGATGGGAAGTTCGCGCCAGCCAAGAACTGTGAGCCCTTCCTCTGCTGCAATCTTTGCAATGTCAGCTGTGACATCGGCACCTTGTGCAATAAATGCAATACCTGTGGCGTATGAGCCTTCAGCTGGTAATTCAAATGTAGTTTCTGCGCGATAGAAAGCATCGGGAACGCGAATCAGAATTCCTGCACCATCACCTGAATCCGGTTCAGCACCAGATGCACCACGGTGCTCGAGGTTGCGTAGGGCAGTAAGTGCCTTATCTACGATTTCATGCGTTGCAACTTTATTGAGGGTAGCCACCATCGCGACGCCGCACGCATCGTGTTCATTTGCAGGATCGTAGAGACCCTGCGCTGCGGGATAGTTCGATGAGAGTGCCATAACCCGTTGTCCTTTTTTAGTGTTACAAAAGGGACAACTTTGGCCCGGTAGTACAAGTGAAACGATAAATCAGTGTCGAAAGGGTAGCAAGGGGGTGGTCTAGATGCCACTCACATGCAAAATCTGCCCAATCCCAGCGGTGATTGCCATGCCGAGGCAGCCACCACCAATGACACGCAAGGTTGGGATGAGGAGTTTGGAGCCAGCGGTCTTGGCGCTGATGATTCCGGTGAAGATTAACCCAACGACGGTAAAGGCGATGATGCTCCAGGCAGCTTTGCCCGCAGATGGAGCAAAGGCGCCAATAAATGGAATAAGGCCGCCAGCAGTAAAGCTCAGCGCCGAGGCGACTGCTGCTTGAACCGGACGCGCCTTTGTATGTGGATGCTGTCCAAGTTCATCTCGAAGATGAGCTTCGAGAGGATCACGTGCGTGCATTGTTGTTGCGACTTCAGTCGCTAATTCTCGAGATAAGCCACGATTGATATAAATCTCAATCAGTTCTTCAAGTTCGCCATCTGGATCGATTGCAAGATGTTCAATCTCGAGAAGTCTGTCTGATTCTTCAATATCGTTTTGGGAACGAACTGAAACGTATTCACCTACTGCCATCGACATTGCACCTGCTGCAATTCCAGCAGCTCCGGCAGTGACGAGAAAACTCTGTTCGCTACGTGCTGCAGCAACACCAATCATCAAGCTGGCAGTTGAGACAAGACCATCATTTGCTCCGAGTACTGCGGCGCGAAGCCAACCGGCACGATGGGTCCGGTGATGGAGGTTGCGACGGTAGACATCTTCAAGAGCCATATTTCTAGCCTACCTCTTGAGGCGCGAAAATCGGCTGAAGGCGAGGAGTCCTGCACCAAAGAGAATAAGTGACACATATTGATTGAGACGTAAGCCACCCCACATATGCGCTTGATCGATTCGTAGCCCTTCAATGAAGAATCTCCCTGCGCTATATCCAGCAACATAGAGCGAGAAGAGCGCTGCCCCAGAAAACTTCGGGGTGAGATAGATGAGAACGAGGGCAAGGAGAATGCACCAGAGAGATTCATAAAGAAAGGTGGGGTGGAAAGTTTTGAATTCTTGAAAATCTACAGGTCGTAGATTGCGAGGAATTGATAGGGCCCAAGGCGCATCCAGTGGTGTGCCGAAGAGTTCACCATTAAACCAATTTCCCCATCGACCAATTGCTTGAGCGAAAAGTAAGCCGGGTGCGAGTGCCCCTGCAAAAGATGAGAATGGTGGAAGCTCCTTGGTCGTATCGATTCGACGATATGCAATGTATGCAGCTGCAGTGCCAAGGGATATCGCACCCCAAATACCTAAGCCACCGTTCCAGATTTTGAAGATATCAAGAATTTTTCCATCGCGACCGAAATATTGTTCTGGTGAAGTCACTACGTGGTAGAGACGACCACCGATTACTCCAGCAGGAACTGCAAAGATGGCGACATCTGCAACTACACCTTCAACGTTGGAATGTGCAGCCGTGAAGCGACGGTTTCCTAGCCAGATTGCAACTGCGACTCCAGCAATGATGCAGAGTGCATAGAAATGGATCGTGAGCGGTCCAATTGCAACTGCCGAAGTTGTCGGAGTTGGAATTGAAAGGCGCACTGTTATCCGCGCTCTACTGCAGCCTTAAATTTATCTGCGCTGAAGTATTCAGAGTTACGGTCAATCTCTTTTCCGTTGATGAAAACAGTAGGAGTTGAATTCACATTTGCCTTTGCTCCGGCAGTTGCAACGTTATTGACCCACCCTTGGTAGGCCATGTCATTAACGCAGGATGTGAATTTCTTCGACATGATGCCTGCAGCTTGCCCAAGTACACCTAAGACATCTGTCGACCATACGCCTGTATTTTCCTGTGGCTGATTTGCGTAGAGCGCACGGTGATATTGCAAGAACTTTCCTTCATCTGCAGAACATGCAGCTGCATTCGCAGCATTGACTGACTCTGGTCCAAGGAATGAGAGAGTGTGATACACAACTGTTGCCTTCTTGGCGGTGATCAAAGATTCAATGTAATCGCCCTGCAGCTTTTCGAATTGAGCACAGACTGGGCATTGGAAATCTTCATAGATATCGAGAACAGGGACGCCCTTGAGCTCTTCATTGAAGACGATTCCATATCCGCGATCTGCTGAGACGCTTGCAGGAACCTTGGCGGATGTATCTGTCTTCTTAGAGAGAAGAGTAGGAACCAACATGATGAGAACAACGCCTACGACAACTGCGATCACGAGGTTACGAGTGAAGTTATCTTTTCCTGGTTTCTGATTAGCCATTGTTCTGATCTCCATTTGAGGTGTGTCGGTCTAGTCCAAATTTACTTTGTGGATAGAAGAAAAGGTAAATTCCTAAGAGTGCGAGCCCGCCATCACGCAGGAGTTCGGGCAGGTAGTTAGCTGTGCCAGGTTCGACTTGTCCCCCGCCGCCAAAACATCCGCAGTCAATCGAGAGTCCGCGCGCCCATGCCCATGAAATTCCAAAGATGAAAGCCACCATAAGTACGCCACTTACGAGCGCTGCCACCCGTACACCAGCGCCAATAATAAGAAGAATTCCTACTGCAATCTCGAGAAAGGGAAGAACGATTCCCATGAAGTTTGCAAACGGGATTGGTAGCAATTCATAAGCACGCACTGCCATCTGTGACTTATCTAGATGTTGATATTTGAGCAAGCCCGCTGCAAGCAAGACTCCACCCAGAACCAATCGAGAGATAAGCCCGACCCACGGTAGATATTTCTTCATCGTCCTTCACGTACTCCTAACGCTAATTCAGAGGCAAGTTGCTTCACAGCTTCAAGACCTGTTGCTTCATCTGGAGCATCGAGCAGCGCTTTGATAAATGCTGAACCCACAATCACGCCATCTGCATAACCAGCGACACCTTTTGCTTGTTCGCGAGTAGATACGCCGAGACCAACTGCAACAGGAAGTCCAGATGTTGTACGGATACGAGCAACGAGATCGGCAGCGCCTGATGAAACAGTTGTTCGCGCGCCAGTGACACCCATCAAACTCGCTGCATAGATAAATCCACCGCAGCGAGAGGTTACTTGAGGCAGACGAGAGTCAGTTGTACTTGGCGCCACAACGTAGATCGGATTAATGCCAGTCTTCTCAACTGCCATCTTCCAACTCGAGGATTCTTCGATGGTTAGATCTGGGGTAATCACACCAGAACCACCGTTATCTGTAATCGCTTGGGCAAACTTTTCAACGCCATACTTTTCGATTGGATTCCAGTAGGTCATGACGACTGCAGCGACGCCTGCATCGGTTGCCACCTTAAGCGCTTCAAATACTTCCTTTGCTCCAGTTCCCTGAGAAAGTGATTGATCTGCCGCAGCTTGAATAGTTGGGCCATCCATAACGGGGTCGCTGTATGGGAATCCGATTTCGATGGCATCGACGCCGCCATCGACAAACGCTTGAATGACTTTTTTGCATCCTTCGATGCTCGGAAATCCTGCTGGAATGTATGCAATAAGCGCTGCGCGATTTTCAGCGCGAGTCTTTACAAAGAGATCGTCGAGCGGAGTTGTCATTTAGAGAGGAATTCCAAAGTATTGCGCGGCAGTTTGCACATCTTTATCTCCGCGACCTGAAAGATTGATAAGGATGATTGCATCTTTACCAAGTTCATTTCCTACTTGAAGTGCGCCCGCAAGTGCGTGCGCAGTTTCGATGGCAGGAATGATTCCTTCAGTCTTGCAGAGAAGTGCAAATGCGTGCATTGCTTCTGCATCAGTGACTGCACGATATTCAGCGCGACCAATATCGTGAAGGTATGCGTGCTCAGGTCCTACGCCTGGATAATCCAGACCTGCAGAAATTGAGTGCGACTCGATAGTCTGTCCATTTTCATCCTGTAAGACATAGGTGCGGTTTCCATGAAGAACTCCTGGAGAGCCTCCGGTGATAGTTGCTGCATGGCGGCCAGTTTCAACGCCATCACCTGCTGCTTCAAGACCGATAAGTCGAACATCTGTATCTGAGATAAAGCGATGGAAGATTCCAATCGCATTAGAGCCTCCACCAACACATGCAAGAACAGCATCAGGTAAGCGGCCAGTCAGAGCTAAGACTTGATCGCGCGCTTCTTCACCGATGATCTTATGGAAATCGCGAACCATGGATGGGAAAGGATGCGGACCTGCAACAGTTCCGAGTAAGTAGTGCGTTGTCTCAACATTGGTAACCCAGTCGCGCATCGCTTCGTTGATGGCATCTTTGAGTGTGCGAGATCCTGAAGTCACTGGAATTACTTCAGCGCCGAGTAACTTCATGCGAGCTACGTTAAGCGCTTGACGCTTTGTATCTTCTTCACCCATGTAGACAACACATTCAAGTCCCATCAGCGCTGCAGCAGTTGCTGATGCAACACCGTGTTGACCTGCACCAGTTTCTGCGATGATGCGTTTCTTGCCCATACGTTTTGTGAGGAGGGCTTGACCTAAAACGTTATTGATCTTGTGGCTTCCGGTGTGGTTGAGATCTTCGCGCTTAAGGATGATGCGCGCTCCCCCAGCATGTTCTGCAAACCGCTTTGCTTCTGTAATGATGCTTGGTCGACCAGAGTATGTACGGTGGAGTTCAGCTAACTCAGCGATGAAGGTGGGATCTGTCTGCGCCTTAATGCGAGCAGCATCGAGTTCCTCAAGAGCGCCGATGAGCGCTTCAGGAACAAAGCGACCTCCATAGGGACCAAAGTGTCCTGCTAGATCATCGACAGTAGTCATGGAGAAAGACTACCTGCGACCTAGTAGTTCCTGCATGGCAGAAATTGGATCTCCAGATTTCACAAGAGATTCTCCGACCAGGATTGCGGTCGCACCAGCCTTTTGAGCGAATTCAACGTGTGAACGAGTCGCAATTCCTGATTCGGCGACGCGAATCACATTGGATGGAATACGAGGAATGAGGTCTGCAAATGCGGCGCTATCAACTTCGAGGGTTTTCAGATTACGTGAATTAACACCGACAATGCGCGGTTCAATCTCCATCGCACTTTCAAGTTCTTGCGCCGTGTGAACCTCAATAAGAGAAGCCATGTCGAATTCTGTTGCAAGATCATAAAAATCTTTCAGTTGGCTCTTGGAAAGTGCTGCCACAATAAGTAGAACAATGTCAGCTCCATGAGCGCGAGCTTCTAAAAATTGATATTCATCAACCATGAAATCCTTGCGCAGCACGGGGATAGTGATTCGTTTGCGAACTGCATCGAGGTCTTCAAGTGAACCACCGAAACGTCTGCGTTCGGTAAGTACGCTGACGGCTGCCGCACCAGCTTCTTGGTATTGCTCAGCAAGTGAAGCTGGGTCAGCGATTGAAGCTAGCGCACCTTTACTTGGTGATGATCGTTTTACCTCTGCAATGACATTCATTTCATCGCGAGTGAGAAATGTGTGTGCATCCAGAGCCGGAGCGGTCTCATCCAATCGCTGCTGAATCTGCGCCAATGGAAGTCTGCGCGCTGCTAGATCTTCGCGAACACCTTCAATGATTGAATCAAGAACGCTCATGAGCGTTCCTCGGTGGGATCGATTCCCTTGTCCATAGAGTTCCAAGGCGATAATTTCTTTGGCGCTCTTTCATATCGCGCAGATAGTCGGACACGACGACTGATGGAGATCGCGAGGGCCGCTACGAGAAAGAGCGAAATTCCATATTTAAACATTAGCCACGCTTCAATTCATTTGCTGCAGTAATCGCACCAAGAACAGCGGCTGCTTTATTGAGAGTCTCCTCATTTTCAGATGCTGGATCTGAATCTGCAACCAATCCTGCACCAGCTTGAACATAGGCAACGCCTTTATGTAAGAGCGCTGTACGGATTGCAATACAAGCATCGATATTTCCAGTGAAGTCGAAGTATCCGATTGCGCCACCGTAGAGACCGCGTCGAGTTGGTTCAAGCGTCTCAATAATCTCCATGGCTCGTGGTTTTGGAGCGCCTGAGAGTGTTCCAGCAGGAAATACAGAGAAGAGCGCATCGATAGGGGTGGAATCCTTACCAAGTTCTCCGATAACGGTAGAAACAATATGCATCACATGTGAGTAACGCTCGATATGCATGAAGTCGATGACTTCAACGGAACCAGGTGCGCACACGCGTCCGAGGTCGTTGCGACCGAGGTCAACTAACATCAAATGTTCTGCGCGTTCCTTAGGATCTGCAAGAAGCTCTTCACCAAGGCGGATATCTTCTTCGACGGATGCTGAACGACGACGAGTTCCAGCGATTGGGTGCACCATCACTTCTGTGCCAGTGACTTTCACAAGAGCCTCAGGACTTGATCCAACAACTTCTATTCCATCTTCAAATCTAAATAGGTACATATATGGACTTGGGTTATTTAGGCGCAGCATTCGATACACATCGAGTGCGTCAGCGGTGCATGGCATTGAGAAACGCTGGGATAGAACTATCTGGAAAGCTTCTCCGGCGCGAATCTCTTCCTTTGCAATTTCAACCTTTGACATAAATTCATCGGCGCTCATATTGCGATCAAATTGAGGTGTGGATTTTGCTGGAATCTTTGAGACATCTCCGGCCAATGGAGTCAGAAGTTCTGCCTGCATGCGATCAAGTCGTGAAACTGCATCTGCATAAGATTCGTCGATACGTTCGTCAGAGCCATCCCAGTTGATTGCATTGGCAATCAAGGTAATCGTTCCTTCGCTGTGATCCATAACCGCTAAATCACTCGTCAACATGAAGGCGATTTCAGGTAGATCTATATCCTTCTTTGCAAGATTGGAAATCTTTTCAAGTCTGCGCACAGAGTCATAACCCATATAGCCAACAAGTCCACCGGTGAGCGTTGGTAGCCCATCAATCTTTGGTGACTTCAAATGTGCGACAGTCTTACGAAGCGCCTCGAGTGGGTTCATGCCTTGCGGCACTCCTGCTGGAGGTTTGCCAAGCCAGACAGCTAGGCCCTCTTTCTCGGTAAGAGTTGTCTGACTATGTGCGCCAATAAATGAGTAGCGCGACCAGACTCCCCCATGTTCTGCTGATTCCAGCAGGAAAGTTCCAGGTAGATTCTTTGCAAGCTTCTTATAGATATTGAGCGGAGTTTCACCATCACCTAAAAGTTTGCGATAAACGGGAATAACGTTGTTGCTCTTGGCATATTCGCGGAATTCTTCAATCTTCATGAGGTGGCCTCAATGCTGCGGTGAAAACAGGAGCGGTCTCCTGTGTGGCAGGCAGCGCCGGTCTGTTCGACTTTGATCAAGAGAGCATCGCCATCGCAATCGATAGCAATGGAGTGCACCAATTGAGTGTGGCCTGACGTCGCACCCTTTTCCCAAAGTTCATTACGACTTCTGGACCAGTACGTTGCACGACCTGTTTGAAGAGTTATGGCAAGTGATTGCGCATTCATGTAGGCAAGCATCAGAACTTCTCCTGATTGCACATCCTGAGCCACTGCTGGAATAAGAGCCGTTGAATCTTTAAGGAGCGCAGAAATCTCTGGGCTTAGCTCTGTGCTCATGGGGCTATTCTGCCTTAGACCGTGTGCGCATTGCGCACCGAATAATTGTGGCTAGATAAGTACTTCTTTACATCTCCAATGCGATGAATCCCAAAGTGAAAGACGCTTGCGGCGAGCAAGGCATCGGCGCCTGCGTCAAGAGCTGAAGCGAAATCTTCGAGGGTTCCGGCTCCTCCGCTTGCGATCAATGGAACCTTTGAAACTGCACGAACAGCAGTAATCATTCCGATGTCATATCCAGCGCGAGTTCCATCGGCATCCATTGAGTTAAGGAGTATTTCACCAACGCCGAGCGCGCACGCTTTTTCTACCCATGCCAACGCATCGACACCTGCAGATTCACGGCCACCATGAGTTGTGACTTCAAATCCAGAATCTGTCCGTGCGCGACGAGCATCG
>JACCDO010140809.1_pt1 | contig 20584 bp, 16 predicted proteins | sample 7446101 | NCBI WGS metagenome assembly JACCDO01 (sample SAMN15323440, study PRJNA562643) | freshwater metagenome | isolation source: river surface water | place: USA:Blue River Watershed | collected 2017-08-16
ATTCTTTAAACCATCAATACCTTTTGATTTAAAGAATTTAATTGATTTAGGATACATTTTTAAATAAAAATCGATATCAAATCCGTCAATTAACATTATATAATATTTACTATATAATATTTATTGTTTTATATTATAAAAATAATATTATTTTTTTATATTAGGTTTAGATATGAAATAAATATCATTATCTAATATTTCATTTATGTCGTTATGATCTATATTTAAGTTAATGAATTTTTTTGGTTTACCATTTACAATAATATATATATATGGTAATAATTTATCTTCAACATTACTATTTATATATCTATTGTTTAAACAATGATTAACCATCTCAAAATAATTATTCATATTGTTATTATATTTAATATTATTTGTAATTAGTTCGTAATATATTCTTTTTGGTTCAGTATTTTCATTAATTTTTTTTTTTATGAATTTTTTTAAATTTACATCACTATAATCATATAATACAACATTATTTATTTCTACTTTATTATGCACTAAATGTTCTAATGAATTAATATTATCATTAAATAAATTTAAATTTACAATAAATCTACCACTATTTGATATACTATTATTGCAATATTTATATGTATTTATAATTGATTGGTTATTATTTAATTTAGTAACAAATGAATGTCCAAACTTTAACTTATGAATAAAAAATACATCATTATTAGTACATTTATGTAATAAATCATTTATACTAATATTATCAAGATATAAATATTGATAAGTATTTAAAAATAGGATCATAGATGATTTACTACATTCATGTTTAATACAATAATTTAAAAAATATAAACTTATATTATTGTTTTTATGAAGAAAATAATCGTATAATTCCTTATCATAAAATTTTTTTTTGTTATCATTTTTATTTATGTAAAAAATATGTATCTTATTTCGTATTAATTCAGGAATATTGTTTAAATTTATCTCATAGTAAGTATATACATATATATTTGATATTCCTATTAATAAATGATATGTAGACCATTCATCAATATCAATATTTTTAATATTATTTATAACTGTACAAATATTTAATTCAGTCATTAATTAAACTAAATAAATAATTTATAAAAAATATATTAACTTAAATTCTAATAAAGTGCATATGAATTGTTTCTATTATATGGAATAAAGTTTGCTCCATCAATTAAACTATAATCAGTTTCTTTAATTTTAACTTCAACGTCCGATTTAATTTGTTTATTGTAATCTTCAAAAATGTCTTTTAATAAATTTTCATTAATAACATTATTTGGTTGAACTCCCATAATACTTGCATCAACAGATGCTTTATCTTCACTTGCAGCACACCATATATCTTTTTCTTTTGTATTAAAAATACTTCTTGACTCAGCATCTCTACAACTTAATTTATTATTAAGATTTTGTCTTCCATTTTTTTTTCCATCATCTTTTTCATTACATACTTTTAACATTTCTTCAATTTCTTTAGATTCTTCATTAAGTTCTTTGCATTGTGTGGAGGCTAATTCTTTCCATGATACAGCATTATACATACCAAAATTTTCAATTTCGTCTTTTTTAGCTGGATTACTAATTAGCCAAAAAAGTACCAAAAGTATAACTATAAGTACAAGATCCATTAATATATTATTAGTTATAAAATAAAATAAATGAAATTAATATTTATAATTATTTATTTATAATTATAAATTTACTATTTACACTATTGGTCATTTTAAATGACCTTGGTAACTATTATGTTGTGACTAGTTAAACTGTATTTATTAATAGATATGAAATTTCTAATATTAAATCCAATAATAAAGTGTATACCCTTGGTTATATATAATATAAACAAATATTGAAAAATTAATTTAATAGTTTAAATATTAATTTATTATTATAATATATTATGGAATCAACCGCTTCTAATTCAAAACCTATCAAACAAAATTTAGTTCAGGTTATAATGAATGATAGTCAAGTAAAAGAACTCATCATTTTAAATACCGTTAAAATGTTTATAAATAGAGGAATTATAGATGAAAATCATCAAAGTATATATGTAAGTACTGCTAGTTCACGTATAGATCAAAATGATGAGACATATATAGAATTATCATCAGATGAAACACAAAGACTAGGACAAAATAAAATTCATATAAAATTTATAGACAGAAAAATAACAACAATTAGAAAAGTAATAGACATAGAAGATTTTATGGATAAACCTGAATATAAAATTGTTGTTGTTAATAATATGGCACAAAAAGCAGTTAAACAAGTTCTTGAATATAAAAATACAGAACTATTTTATGATTATGAATTACAAATTAATTTAGTTGATCATATTCTAGTACCAAAACACCATAAATTAAATGAAGTAGAAATTGATCAATTAAAAGAATCATATAGATTTAAACCAAAAAATGCAAAACGTATGTATTTAGATGATCCTGTAGCAAGATATTATAATTTAAAAGTGGATGATATTGTAAGAATTGAACGTCCATCAATTACAGCTGGATATTCAATTGATTACAGAGTTGTAGTAGCTGGATCAATACATAAAAATTAATCAATATGTTATTATATGTATAATTTTTATTATATAAATTTTCGTAGTTATAAAAATTTATATAGTAATATTAAGTTAAAACAAAAAAATGAAAGTAATAATAAATAAAAATGTAGAAAATTTTTATTCAGATATTGAAAATTCTGGAAACACTAATTTTCTAGTTGTCAGAGGATATATATTAACTCCAAATTTATCAGATTTAGATAAACAATTTTATTTATATAATAATGATTATGATTTTAAAGAATTATATTCAGAAAAAGATGGCAATAAATGTAAAATAATTTTACCATTAAATACTCCATTTGGTATAAATAAATTAAGAATAGTTAATAATCAGGATAGTGAAGAGATGATACTTTTTGTTTTACCTCAAATAGACAATAAAAATTTAATTACATATACCAATATAAATTTATTAAAATATCAAAATACATCATTATTAAATTTAATGATGGGATTATTTGATAGATTTAATAAATTTAGACAAATAAGAAAAATATTAAGACAACCTTTTTTTAATAAAGAATCTTTTAATAAATATTTATTACATTTTATTTTATGGTTATCTAGTTTAAACATAACAGATTTAAATATGTGTGTAAATAATGATTTACATGCTTATTTAAATTCTAATATTTTTATTAAATCATTTAGTGATATTATTACATATTATTCATATGATTGTTATATTGATGATTTTAATGAAACTATGTTTATAACTTATATAATATTAAGTTGTATGGGAATTAGAGTATATCCAATAAAATCACATGGTATTAAAGAAGTTAAATTATTATTTAAATTTAATAATAATGCCTATAAAAATAATTCATTTAATATTAACAATACACGTATAATAAATATTAATAATATGGAAAATAATATGTTGTTTAAAATATTAAATAGTTCATCTAATGAAAATATTACAATTACTATTGATTTAAATAATAATTTAAATAAAATTTCAATCGTAAAATCTAATTTTATTTTATTGCAAAAAAATAATTATATCGATGGAGAATTTATTGATTTTAATGTTGATATTAATGATCCAAAATCTGAATTTTTTGATATAAGTATAATTAAAAATCTAGATGAATAAATTAATTATTATTTTGTTCAATGTCGTTTATCCATTTTGTTACAATATCATAATCATTATTTATATTATCATTTATAACAGTAATAGCATATTGTGATGAATTTATAGTTCCAAACCCAAAAATCATAGAACCATTAATATTATTTAATGCCATATTAATAATATATTGGTTAGGTTTTGATTGAATATAATTAATATTTTTAGTATTAATTATAAAATCTGATAGTTTTAAAAATCTTGACATTTTTATTTATATTAATTATTAAACATATAAAGTTATTATGTTTAATAATTTCAATTTTTAAAGCCCCCACTGAGAATCGCACTCAGGTCTCGGGGTTATGAATCCCGTGTACTAACTACTATACTATAGAGGCTGATATCAATTTATTTAAATTAGCCTTTATATAAAAATTTATGCTCCCGGTGAGACTTGAACTCACGACCTCTGCGTTATAAGCACAGCGTTCTAACCGACTGAACTACGGGAGCAAATATATTAATAAATATTGTTGCTCTCTTTTAAAATATACCCGATATGGGACTCGAACCCATAACCTTCAGATTAGAAGTCTGACGCTCTATCCAATTGAGCTAACCGGGCAATTAACTTATTATAATTTATTGCTTGGTTATTTTACAATATATATTGTTATTTTATTTTTAAATTATTTTTTATTAAAAATAATTATTGAAAAAATTATTGAAAATTTAATTATTTAAGGTTATATTATACTATAATATACTATATTCTAGTATGAGTTCAAATAATGTTGCAATCGGTATCGATCTTGGAACTACTTACAGTTGTGTAGGTGTATATAGAAATGGAAATGTTGAAATTATTGCTAATGATCAAGGTAATAGAACAACACCCTCATGGGTAGCTTTTACTCAAACAGAACGATTAATTGGTGATGCAGCAAAAGCACAAGTTTCTAGTAATCCAACTAATACTGTATTTGATGCAAAACGTTTAATCGGTCGTAAATTTAATGATTCAACTGTTCAATCAGATATTAAACACTGGCCTTTTAAAGTTATTTCAGATAGTGATAAACCTAAAATTGAAGTAACATATCAAGAAAATGTTAAGCGTTTTACTCCTGAAGAAATTTCTGCAATGGTTCTTACTAAAATGAAAGAAATCGCAGAAGCTTATCTTGGACAAACTGTTAAAGATGCAGTAATTACTGTTCCTGCATATTTTAATGATTCACAACGTCAAGCTACTAAAGACGCTGCTATTATTTCAGGTTTAAATCCTTTACGTATTATCAATGAACCAACAGCAGCAGCAATTGCTTATGGCCTTGATAAAAATGCTAGTGGCGAAAAGAACGTATTAATTTTTGATCTTGGTGGTGGAACTTTTGACGTTTCCGTATTAACAATTGAAGAAGGAGTATTCGAAGTTAAAGCTACAGGTGGTGATACTCATTTAGGTGGTGATGATTTTGACAGCGAACTTATAAGTTATGTTGCAAGTGAGTTCTCAAAGAAAAATAAACTATCAGATAAAGAAGTTTTAGAAAACAAAAGAACAATGAGTAGACTTAAAAAAGCTGTAGAACAAGCTAAACGAACATTATCTTCTAGTTCAACTGCTGCTATTGAAATTGATGCATTATATGATGGTAAAGATTGTAATGTAACATTAACTAGAGCTAAATTTGAATCATTATGTGATAAACATTTTAGACGTTGTCTTGATACAGTAGAATCAGTATTAAAAGATTCTAAAATTTCAAAATCAAATATTCATGATATAGTATTAGTTGGTGGTAGTACCCGTATTCCTAAAATTCAACAAATGCTTTCTGACTATTTTAATGGTAAAGAACTATGTAGATCAATTAATCCTGATGAAGCAGTAGCTTATGGCGCAGCAGTACAAGCAGCAATTCTTTCAGGAAATAGAGATGAAAAGATTGACAGTATAGTTCTACTAGATGTTGCTCCATTATCTCTAGGTTTAGAAACTGCAGGTGGAATTATGACAGTATTAATTCCAAGAAATAATGCAATTCCATGCAAAAAAACTCAAACATTTAGTACTTATGCAGATAATCAACCAGCTGTTACAGTTCAAGTTTTTGAAGGCGAACGTAAATTCACTAAAGATTGTCGTCAACTAGGTACATTTAATCTTTCTGGTATTCCTCCTGCTCCACGTGGTGTTCCTCAAATTGAAATCACTTTTGATATAGATGCAAATGGTATTCTTAATGTAAATGCTATTGAAAAAGGTACAGGAAAGAGTGAAAAAATTACCATTACAAATGAAAAAGGACGTTTATCTAAAGAAGAACTAGAACGTATGGTTGAAGAAGCTGCCAAATATAAAGATGAAGACGAACGACGTAAAGAAGTTGTTGAAGCTAAAAATACTTTAGAGAATATGACTTATCAATGTAAATCTACAGTAGAAGATGAGAAACTAAAAGACAAACTTACTTCTGAAGATAAAGAATCAGTATTAACTAAAGTAAAAGAACTTCAACAATGGTTATCTGAAACTACAGAAAGTACTACAAAAGATGAATATGATGCCAAAGTCAAAGAACTTGAATCAGTATTTCATCCAATTATGTCTAAAGTATACCAATCAGGTATGCCAACTGGTCAAGAACAACCAAGTGAAAATGTAGATCAAGGTCCTAAAGTAGAAGAAGTTGATTAAATAAATAAAAATATTACTTTATAAAAAACTAATAAATAATTATTAATTTATTAATTTTTTAAAATTGAATTTTATAAATATAAAGGTACAAAGTATTATCTATTGTAATTATATAATGAAATTATTTATTTCTTGTTTTCTTTTTTTCCTAACTTTATTTAATTTAGTATATTCATTTGAATATACTAAAGATGCATTATATGATCAGGTATTAGATTTACCTGGTCTAAACTCATCTTCTAATATAAATTTTAATCAGTTTAGTGGATATTTAAATTTAGAAGGAACAAAAAAATATATACATTATTGGTTAGTTGAATCAGAATCAAATCCTAATAATGATCCACTTGTATTTTGGACTAATGGTGGACCAGGATGCTCAGGATTACTTGGATTTATGACTGAACAAGGGCCATTTAGACCAGATGTAAATGGAAATTTACAAATAAATCCATATGCTTGGAATAAGATATCAAATATGGTATTTTTAGAACAGCCCATAGGAGTTGGATTTTCATATTCTGATAATAAAGATGATTATAAAATTGGTGATGATCAAGCTGCTCAAGATAATTTAGCAACAATTTTAGCTTTTTTAAAAAGATATCCACATTTTAATCAAACAGCATTATATATTACATCAGAATCATATGGAGGTCATTATATGCCTACATTAGCCGATGCAATTATTAAATATAATGATAATATGGAGCAAAATAAAATTAATTTTAAAGGATTTGCTGTAGGAAATCCTTATACTGATTATTATTCAGGTACTGGTGCACAAATGGAAACATATTGGGGCAAACAATTACTTCCAAAACCAACATGGGATATATATTTAGCAAATAATTGTACAGATCCCATACAACAAGTAAATTCATCAATATGTGAATTTTTATTATTAGACTTTATGAAAAAAATTGGTAATCTTAATCCTTATGCACTTGATTATCCAGTTTGTTTAACTGCTCAACAGAAAACATTACATAAATTTCTATTTAATAATGAATATTTATCTTCAGAATATGAACCATGTGAAGATAATTTTGCTACTAATTATCTAAATAATCCAGATGTTAAATTATCATTACATGTTCATTCAAATATTGAATGGGAAGAATGTTCTAGAACAGTTAAATATAATCTTGCCGATAAAATGCTACCAATGGAACATTATTATAAAACTATTTTAAATTCTAAATCACATAGTGATCTTAAAATATTAGTGTACTCTGGAGATGATGATGGTGTATGTGGAACTATAGGTACTCAACGTTGGATTTATGATTTAGGATTTCCTGTAGATTCATTATGGAAAACTTGGTATGTAGATGGTCAAACAGCTGGTTATATAACAACATTTAAAACACCATATAGTAAAAATAATCGTTTCTTTTTTATGACAGTACATTATGCTGGTCATGAAGTACCAACATATAAACCTAAAGAAGCATTAGAATTATTTAGCATGTATTTGAATAATAAAATATAAAAATTAAATTACTGTAAAGTTTATTTTTTGGAACCTTTTTTGGAACCTTTTTTGGAACCTTTTTTGGAAACTTTTTTAGAACCTTTTTTAAAACCTTTTTTTGAACCTTTTTTGGAAGTACTTCTTTTAATAATGGGTTTATTAAAAAATTGTTTTAAATTACTACAAGCGATATATCTATGGGAAATTTTATTTTTTATTTCTTTAGGCATTTCAGCATATGATAAACCATTATATTTTATATATTCTTCATTTGTTAAATTTGGTATAAATATAGGATCCCAACCAAATCCACCTGTTGAATTAATTTTAGTTGCGATTGTACCATGTATTTCTCCAGTAACTAAATTTTTATTGGAACCACTTATAATACCAATAACACATTTTACATAACATTCAGATCCATGATCTCTTTTAACAATTTCATTATTTCCTAACTTATCAAAATAAAATTTAATTAAAGCTCCAGGAAAATAATTCATATTTTTAATATATAATCCTGTATCTTCACAAATAATATTAATATCATTAATATTATTGATAATTATATTTTTGTTTAAAAATTTATTTTTAATTTCATCAAATACTATTTGATTGGAATTAATAAGATTATAAGCATAATTAATTTTTTCAGTTATTACTTCTTCGACTTCAGTTGTTTGAATTTCAGGTAAATCAAATCCATAATTAACTATTTCAAATTTATCATTTCCCAAAATACTTTCAACTTCTTTTCTTTTTCCTTCATTTCCAGTAATAAAAACAATATTTATTTTTGACATATTAATATATAATTAAATATATATATTAATAATTTAATTGTGATTAAGTGAATTAAATTATTTTATGATTTTATTTTAATGGAAATTTCTAAATTTATTAACATAAAATTAGTATTATGTATTATAGTATTATTTATTGTATTATATGTATATTATAATACTCGTATACCAGGATGTATGGATAAAAATGCAGTAAATTATAATCCGGATGCAAATTTAGAGAAACTTGATTCCTGTATTTATCCAGTAGTTGGTTGTACAAATCCAAACGCAGTTAACTATAATAAATGGGCAAATGTATCTTGTACTGAAGATTGTGAAGGTATATCTGGTAAGAGCTTAGAAGAAGCTTTAACGTCGGTTAATAGTTTAACCTCTAAAAATAATGGTATAAATAGTTCTAAATGTGAATTTACAAAATCATGTTCAAGTACACCAGAAAATATATGTAAATTTAATGTTACTGGTTGTTCACGAGAATGGTCATCAAATTATAATTATAATGCATCTGTTGATGATAATAGTTGTAATACAATTGATAATTATATGAGAAGAATAACAGTATTTTCAGGTGGTGCCGCTAGAGGATGTAGTAATAAAGTTTATGTTAAAATTGATGATGATTATATTATTTCAGATGGTGGAAATGATGGTATAAATATGGTAGTATTATCAAGAGATGTAGATAAAGTTACAAATAAAATAATAGTAAGATATATAAAATCATTTAATACAGGTGTAAATCCAAAAAGTTCTGATGATTTTGTATCTTTTTGTCAAAATTATCTATATCCATCTGATATAGTTATTTTAGCAGTAAAATCAGATATGATAGGTAAACAAGATGATACATTAAAACAAGTAATATCATCAAGTGCTCAAGCTATAATTAAAATGTTAGGTGGAAAAAAACATGAAATGATACCTCTTGGTTCATACATTTTAATAGGAACATTAATGTTAGATGTATATTATGAAAGTGCAAATCAAGTAAGAGATTCATATTATCCAATGTTTAATTTAACAAATTATGGATGTATAACAATTAGGGATCCATCATTTGTAAAAATAAAATTAGACTCTTCAAAATATTTAATGTTAACATCAAGCAATATAAATTCGGATGAATTTGTTTGGAGATGTGCACTTGAAGCACATTCAATAGGAGCTTCTATATTTTTAATCAAGGGTAATGATTGTTATATTGTAATAGACAGTACAGATACATTATTAAAGGCTCCATATATTGATAAATTTAAATTAGGTGCAAATGCAAGTAAATACTTAAGATATAATTGGGGAGCAGGTGATAGTACAAGTACTTTAGTACCAACAAATATTAATAACGAAATTTGTAGCATAAATAGTCTTATGTTAACTATAGGTAATCCATTATCTGAAAATTATTATAAAATAGTAGATGCATATCATTCAGGATTCTTTTTAGAAGGTATTGGTTCGGCATATACATATATATATTCAGGTGAAAACTTTACGGGTTTAGAGACAAGTTTAGAGACAGGAATTCAAACATCAACGAAGATATTATCACAAAGTCAAAATGCATTAGCAAATGGAGGAATAGATATTATACAAGTAAATTCAATAAAAGTACCAATACATCATTTTGCAATAGCATTTAAAACAATATATGATGATTATACAAAAAATGATTATGAGGGATCAAGAGAATATTATGTATTTAATGGTCCAGCTACAAATAAAATAAAAATGGGAATACCTTATGAAAAATACAGTTTAATAGCAAAAAATCAAAAATATCCAACAACAATTAGTCAATATTACATAATAAATGGATTTAATGGTATTCTTTTATTTGAAAATACTGGTCAATCTGGTTTAGTTATACGTTTGGCTTATGGTAAGTATATTTTACCTTCCATGTATATTAAACCATATTATTGGAAAATTAAAAATATGGTAAATGCAATAATATATGATCTTAATTTAATTAATTTATATGTTGACACTAATGGTAATGATGTAACAAGTAAAACACTATTGGATACGTTTAAACAATTATTACCATTAACAATAGATCAATTAAAAAACATATTATTAACATTTTTTAAATCATTAAATAGGACCGATTTTGAAAATTTAACTAATAAATATTTAAGTTATGTAGATGGATTTAACGTAAAATCATTAAGATCTTATTATAAACCAAATGCGAGTGTTAGATTTTTTTCAGATACAGAATTTAAAAATTTAATATACACATTTTATGCTGGATATTTTTCTCCTGGTGTTCCATTTCAAGATGTTAGTGATGTAAGTAATAATATTAATAAATTAATTAAGGCTGTAATAGTAGATAAAATAGGTATAATACAGATTTATACAGATTTAAATTCATATTCATTTTATCCAAATTTAAGTTACAATGGTTTAAATATAGACAAAAAAAATTATATGAGTTTACAGTCATTCAAAGAAAATGATAGAAATAATATTAATTATGCAGTATTTAATTGGTCACAAAATATTGGTATTACTATAGATGATAATGTTACAATAATAAGATTAAAATCAATAAATGATAATGATAATATAGATACATATTATTTTGTTAATACGTATAAAAATTTATATGATCAAATATATAACAGTATTTTTAACTTATTAAATTTTACATCAGATGATATAAGTAGTTTTCCGATAACACAATATTATATAAATGAATTAACAATGGATTTACCAAATCCAACAATAGACACAACAGTAGATGGATATGTAATACCATCATTATCAGGTAAAACTATAAAATTAGGTAGATATTTAGGACCAAATAATTTTATGTATGAGGAGACAGTATTAGTTAATAATAAAAGAAACAGTTATTTTTACAATGGAATAAATACAATAGCATATTTAAATCATAATACTAATACAAAAATATTTATAGCACAGTTACCAATAAATGGTGAAAAAATAATTAATGATTTTAAAAAGACATCATTACAAGGATATGATATAACATTTAATTCTGGTTTAATAGAATTAACAGATAATTTAAAAAATAAAACATATTATTTAATACAAAATAATAAATATTGGACTGGAACAACTTATGATTTATTACAAAATATATATATTGAAAATTATAAAAATATAATTATATATAATCTTGATCCAATTGATAATACAAGTGATTACATAAAAATTAATTCAAGTATAAATGAATTAGTATATAACAGATTAAGTAATTTATTTGGTGGATTATTAATTTATGATGAAAATAAAAAATTAACAAAATTTATACCAGTATTTAGAAGTCAATTATTTGTAAATAATAGATGGGTTGGTATTGGATTATTACAGTCTATATTAGACTATAAAGATATATATTGTATATACTATAATTTTTTAAATTCAGGTTTATCTTTATCAAAAATAGGATGTTATATATGTCCAATTAATAATCAAAATATAACAAACATTAATAAATTATCCGGATTAACAAACCAACTAAATAACCTACAAGTACCATGTTATTTACAAATGTTTAATCAACCATGGAATTCAGATGAAAGTCCAATAGATCAATTTGATAATTTTATTGGTTATACTTTTAGAAATTTAAATAATAATGTTATATTTACTGCAGGAACAAGAATAATATCCGTTTCAGCAGGTAATTGGAAAATTAATTTTTCTCATGATTTAGGAACTGCTGATCCAATTATATCAACTTTATATATTCCTGGACCGTGTGTTATAGATGATTTAATAAATAAATATGATAGATCAATATATAATGGTGAAGTCATAATAAATTATAAAAATGATATAGTAGTAGATATAATAAGTCCAGCAGATTTTTTATCAAGTGATTTATATGGATTTATAACAAAAGTGGAGAAAAAATGGCCATTAGATACAAATCAATTAGAACCAACATATGTTGAATATATTTATAGTACAAATAGATGGTTAATTAAAATGCCATATAATTTACCAGTATTAAATATATCTTGGTCTAGATATTATGGATTATAAAAATTATATATATAATATTATAAGTAATGAACAAATCTATAAATTTAAGTAAAGTAGAGTACTATTTATATAAAGCAGATTGTGGTCTTCGTTTATTATTAATTCCAAATCCATATGCAACTATAATTTCATATGGTGCATATATTTCTGTTGGTTCATTAGATGAAACTAATGAAGAATTAGGAGTTGCACATTTTTTAGAACATATGATGTTTAAAGGATCAAAACATTATCAGGGTAAAAAATTAGTTGAAACATTAGATAATTTAGGAGCAATGTATAATGCATCAACAACATATGAATCAACAGATTATGAATTACATGGTTTACCACAATATCATGAAACATTACTAAATATATTATTAGATATGTATTATAATCCTAATATACCAGAAGATGCAGTAAATAATGAACGCAAAATAATTTTAGAAGAATATAAAATGAGAAAAGACAATATATCTTATAAACAATATGTTAATTTTTTAAAATTGATAACAAAAGAACAAAATACAAAATATAATAGACCAATTATAGGTACAAGAGAAAGTATAAATAAATTAAATATTGATGATTTAAATAGATTTAGACATAAATACAATGATTATACAAAAACAATTATAACAATATCTGGATGTTTTAATAATGAAGAAACATTAAAAATGATAAAAAATATTTATCAAAATATAACAAAAACAGAAATTAATTTTTATGTGGATACAACAAAATTAAAAGAAACAATAAATGATAATATTAAACTTTCATTTAATACTAGTTTAAAAATTAAATTAATGGATAGATATATTTATGAAAAAGTTGATAGTGAACAGACATTAATACAAATCGCATTTCCTGCATGGTTTAAATTTCATGAAAATAATTTATATTTAAATATTTTCTCATCTATTTTAACAGATGGTATGAGTGGTAGAATAACAAAAGTTTTAAGGGAAAATAATGGTTTATCATATTCACAAAATTCATATTTAGATACATATGAAACCTTTGGTGTATTTAATATTAGTATTGGTGTGAATGCAGATAAAATATATTTTGCATTAAAGTTAATATTTGATGTATTAAATGAAGTTTATATAAATGGTATAAATGAAATTGAATTAAATAAAACAAAAAATTATAATTTAATGGGGTTATTGGTTTATTTTCAAAAACAATCTAGTTATTTTTCATACTTTACCGAATCATTGTTTAAATATAAAAAAGTGGAAACTGTTGATGAAATTATCGAAAAATATAATAAAATTACAATTAATGATGTTAATAATATTATTAAACAAATAATCAATCCTAAACAAATGTATATTTCAATAGTTGGATCTAATAAACCAAATAATAAAAAAATGCAAAAAATGTTTAATTATTTCAGTAAACTAATTAATACATAGGCATATATTATGGTATTTATTTTTACACCTTTTTTTAAAAAATCCGTCCATAATAACGAATTAAATGAAAAAAAAATTGATTTGTAATTAATTATAAATATTATATAATATTTATAATTAATCATACATTATATGCCACCAAAAAAGAAAGTATTTATTCCTCAAGATAGTAATTCTAAAATATTGGTTATCGTTGAATCACCAGGTAAAATTAAAAAAATTAGATCTTTTTTAGGTTCTGATTATATTGTTATGGCATCTGTAGGACATATAATGGACCTACCTCTAAAAACATTAGGTATTGATTTAAATACTTTAGAAGCAACTTATGAAATGTATCCAGATAAAACAGCTGTTGTTAAAGGTCTTAAAACTGTTTGTAAAAATATAAAAGATGTTTATATAGCATCAGATGCTGATAGAGAAGGTGAATTTATAGGATATAGTTTAGTAACATTATTAGGTTTAAAAACGTATAAAAGAGCAACATTTCATGAAATTACAAAAAATGCTATTATGAATGCTTTAAATTCACCTAAAGATTTAGATTATAACATGATTTATGCACAACAATGTAGACGTATAATAGATAGATTATTAGGATATTTAATTAGTCCAATATTGAGTACAGGATTAGGAATGAAATCACTTGGAGCTGGTAGAGTTCAATCAGTAATTGTTAAAATGATTTTAGATGTACAAGAAAAGCGTGAAAATTTTTGGTTAAATAATTCTAATGGAACATATTATGTCACATATGGAGATTTCAACATTAATAATTTAAAAATAAAAACAAAACTGGATTATTATACAGTTAATAAATTAAATCGTGATAGTATTTTAACTATTTTGAAAATTATTAAACGAAAAACCGAAACATATAATAAACAAAGTATTTGGAAAGTAAATAATACTAAGTCTAGAGAATCAAGTACATATCCAGATCCACCTTTTATTACTTCTACTTTACAACAACAAGCATTTTATAAATTTAGATTTAATCCAGATAAAACGATGAAGGTTGCACAACAATTATATGAAAAGGGATATATTACATATATGAGAACTGATTCACCAAATTTATCAAATGAAGCATTGTTTAAAATTAAAGATTATGTTATTGAAACTTATGGCCAAGAATTCTATAAATATAAACAATATAAATCTAAATCTAATTCAGCTCAAGAAGCTCATGAAGCAATAAGACCTACACATTTTGATGTTATAGAAACTAATGATGATGTTGATAATGATGCAAAAAATTTATATAATTTAATTTGGTGTAGAACAGTAGCAAGTCAAATGACACCATATGTAATTAATAATTTAGATATTTACATTAAAATAGATGATAAATATATAAATGGATTTACTTATAAGAAAAAAACATATAATTATGTAATGCCAACATTTATTGGTACACTAAGTAATGTTAAACATTTAGGTTTTAAAATTTTATATAGTTCTGAATCTGAAGAAGAAAATGAACATAATATATTACCTAATTCTGATAAAATAGATTTTAATAAAATAAAAGTTGGTATGATTGCGAATTTAGATCAAATTATATCAGAAGAACAACTTGGAACATCACAACCATTATATAATCAACCAACATTAATTAGGAATTTAGAAAAACATGGTATTGGAAGACCAAGTACATATGCAGCATTATTAAAAAAAATAATGGATTATAAGTATGTAACAATAAGTAATGTAGAAGGAATAACAAAAAATTTAGAAACAATTACATTAAAAAAGAAAGTATTAAGTATTAAATCAAAACCAACAAAAGTAGGTGGTGAAAAACAAAAATTATTAGTTACTGATTTAGGGAAAAAAGTAATAACATTTTTAAATACTCGTTTTTCTAAAATGTTAGATTATAAGTTTACAGCAGATATGGAAAATAAATTAGATTTAATATCTGAAGGTAGATTAAATCATAAATTAGTTTTAAATGAATTTTATAAAGATTTATCGGGATGGATTAATAAAAAACAATTAACCAGTAGTTGTTTAAATTAATTGGGTTTATTGTATTGTTCAGTTATTTTCTTTTTTTTATTAGTTAATATTGTATTTAAATTATTAATATGTGTTGATCCATCAAATTCAAATAAATCTGGATATAAACCATGAATAAAAAAATATATTGATGCTTTTAATGATACAAATGAATACGATAAAGCGTCTATTAAATGTTCAAAATAACCTTGTTTAACGTATTTTAAATGTTTAAAATTCATATTTATAGATATCTTTATAAATATAAATGAGTTTTAAAAAAAGTTGAATTATATTGTCTAAATTAATATAATACATTATATCTAATAATATAAAAAAATGTATATTTTAGATAGCATTTATGGTCATATATTTTTACCGCAAGAATTAAAATATATAGTTAATACAAAACCGTTTCAACGATTAAGATTTATAAAACAACTTGGACTGGTTCATTTTTTATATCCTGGTATAAATCACACAAGATTTGAACATTCATTAGGTGTAGCTTATTTATGTTATAGTTTAATAAAAAAAATTCAATTAAAACAACCAGATTTAGAAATAACAGATAGAGATTGTTTATTAATTTGTATTGCCGGATTAATACATGATTTAGGACATGCATGTTTTTCACATTTTTTTGATGATAAATTAATGACAGATGAAAATGTATTAAATCAAATGCATGAAAATTATAACCTAAGACATCATGAAGATAGATCAGAATATATTTTTCGTAAAATAGTTATAGAACATAATTTAAATTATACAAATGAAGAAATAGATTTAATATGTTCATATGTAAATCCAAAAAAATATGGAATAAGTAGTAAAAGCAATATTAAAAATAAATTTAGATATGAAATAGTATCAAATTATTTAAGTGGATTTGATTGTGATAAATTAGACTATTTAGAAAGAGATGCAACATATTTAAAACATAAAATAAATTTAAATATTTTATCATTAATTGATAACGCTTCAGTAATAGACGATAAAATATGTTATCCAATACACATGGTACTAGACATATATATGGTATTTCAGTCGAGATTTTTATTTCACAAGAAATATTATTGTAACAATATAACAAGATCAATTGAATATATGATATTAGATGCGATGAAACAATCAAAATTATTTGAAAATATTGGAGATAAATTAAATACAAATGAATTTTATAAGTTTACAGATAGTATACTAGAAAATATGGGATGTGAAGATGATAATGTTAGTGAAATAATTACTAATATATTTAATCGTAACTTATATAAAACAGTTCATGAATCTCAAATAGATTTATCAAAAGAAGAAAAATTATTATCTTTAATAGATGAATTAAATTATTTTTTAGAAGTTAATGATTTAAGAGATATGTTTATATTTGACATAACAAGAATTAATCATGGAAAGGGAAATAATAATCCAATTGGCAATATGTATTTTTATCGTGATTTTGGGAATAATAAATTAAAAATTGTTTCACTAGATGAGAATTATATTAATCATATGTTTCCACAATTTTATGAAGAATTACATTTTAGAATATTTATTAAAAATACTGATCCAAAAAATTATAAAATTAATAACATCATTGATGATTTTAATATAATTGGTAATTCAACATTTAAAGTAGATAATTTAGAATCATTATGTGATACTATAAGTCTAATTGTAAATGCATATATGTATGACTAAAAATTGATTTTTTTTTTATTTAATTGATGATGAAAAAATTAAACTATATACACAATGGCTCAAACTAAGTATACTTTAGAAAACATCCGTTCAACTATTACATATACTGATATTGCATGTGATATTAATATAAATGAAGAACAGTTCAAAACACTAAAAAAAGATTGTGCTATGAAATGTTTACAATTTGTTTCAAAACTTAAACAAACTACTGGTTTACGAACATTAATTTCTAATTTAGAAAATACAATTAAAAATCCAATTAATGACAATAATTTAATAGAATTTAATGAACAGAATCAAGTAGTAAATCAACCTAATTTAGTTCCAGTAAATGCTTTACAAAATGATGATAATAAAGTTATGTTTGATGAAAAAATTTATCAAAAAATTCAAACTATGTACAATAGCATAACTGATAAATATAAATGTCAATACAGTAAAGATCAACTTGTATTTAATCTACAACAATTAAAAAATCATCTTCAAAATATGGAAAACGAATTAAATGATATTGCAAATCAGTTTATCACTGTATTAAGTAATTATAAAAAAAATAATGATATTGCGCAAATGATTACAGTGTTTATTACTGATCTTTAAACATTTTACATTTTGATAATTTTAAGCCATAATTTGGCGTTTTGAATGAGAAAAGGTGTAAAAATTTTAATAAAAATATTATTTTATATATATATATATATAAATGTTTAGATTTTTTGAAAAAGCATTACTTGGTAAAAATCTAAGTAATATAAATGATTATACATTATTAAGTAATAAAAAATATATTTCTGATATTGTTTTAATAGTTACACCATCTACATCAGAATATAATCCATCTGATTATAACGCTAAAATAATTAATAATAATAACACAAATTCAAACATATTTTGGAATTATAATGAAAATGCCAAAATGATAATACGAGATACAAGATTAGATATTGCTTATTATAATATAAATCAAATTGCAAGAGATTATGCATATATTAATAATTTTAGTGTATGTTCTATTGATAAAAGTCAAAATATTATTTATATATTAAAAAATAGTGGCACACAATATTTATTAGAAACGAATAATAACTTTGATACATATTATTTAACATCTGAGTATGATAGTGTATTTTGTAATGTAAATAATTATGGTATTTTAGATGGTACATTTGTTTATTTAAATAAATTTTTAGACAATATTGATGTAATATCACCGAATGATATGTCAGGTGATGATAATGACAATGATAATTTTGTAAATGAAAATATGGGTGGAAATTTAAGTTATTTACCTGAAGATATAGTTAAGGATAAAATAGTTTTAATTCAAAGGGGTATATATAATTTTACAGAAAAAATAAATAATGCAATGACTAATGGTGCAGTAGGTGTAATAATATATAATAGAAATGATGTAGGAGATGAAATAATAACTATGGGTTATGGTGATATTAATAATATAACATTTATACCATCTATATTTATTGGTAATACATTAGGTCAACAATTACTTACACAAATTAGAAATAATGAATCAGTAAAATGTTCAATGTATATTGATGGAAATAATATTATTCAAAAAGTATTAATTAATCATTAATTAAAAATTTTAATAATAAATATTAAAATTTTTAATATTTATTGTATTATTAATTTTTATTATTTTGTTTATTAAAAATTAAAATTATTTCTTGTAGCGATTGGTCCATTTGACCATGTATTAGAACCGATATTATTAGATGTTTCCCAAAATTGGTCTAATTGATTATTATTACTTATATTATTATTTAGAGTAGATACTTTAAGTAAATCATCAATGGATGACATTAATTGATCATCATTATGAGTAATAACATCATGTTGAAATTTAGATCCTTGAGTAAATTGTGTTTGTAATGGTTGATTAGTTGGTACAGGTTGATTAGGATGAACAGGAACAACAGGTTCTAAATTATTATTATCACTTGAATTAAATCTACTAGGAGTTAGTGCACCATTATGAGCAGAAGTATGAGTACCAATTTGTGTCAATGGTTGATTATGAATAGTAGAATTAATTTGATCAATAATTAAATTTTGTGAATTAATTATTTCATTTTGCTGATTAATTTTTTGGAAATATTTATCGATAGTTAATTTGTATTTTTTAATTGTGTTTTTGTGTTTTATTAGTGATATATAATTACTTTCTAAAAATACTTTATAATATAAAGTAAAGAGAGCTAAAATGATGATTAATAATATAACTAATTGTTTTAATGAAAGATTAACATTATTATTAATTTTAAACATAATACTTTAATATAAATAGAGAAAATTAATAATATATTTTTTGTAATAGAATATTAGGAATAAAATTATGGCCGACAATGGTTTAGTAAAAAATGGATTTGTAACAGATAGTTTTAAAATATATATATATAATATAATTAGAAATAATATTTTAACAAATCTAAATTTAGATGAGTTTAATAAAATTATACAAATATTAATTGAATTAATTAATTATATAGCAATGAGATTTAATTTTGACTTTGACAATACAGAGGCATATGAATATCAACTAAAACAAAATAATAATCGAGACTTATATGCTATATTTAATTTATTATTACCATATATTGATGATAAAGAAGGTACATATTTATTACATAAAGAAATAGAGAATTTATCAGACATAACGAGTAAAAAAAAGAATGAAGAATTAGAACAAGGATTTATAGAACCAACAGATGAAATGATAAATGATAATATTACAAAAAATCCATATTTGATAACAAATTTACAATTTAATAGACATTTTAATAAGTCAATTA
>JACCDO010244865.1_pt1 | contig 20583 bp, 5 predicted proteins | sample 7446101 | NCBI WGS metagenome assembly JACCDO01 (sample SAMN15323440, study PRJNA562643) | freshwater metagenome | isolation source: river surface water | place: USA:Blue River Watershed | collected 2017-08-16
AAGTAGGACAAAATAAGCCAGAGTTATTGCATACATTAAATGGCTCAGGTCTTGCGGTTGGGCGAACCGGCGTTGCGATTTTGGAGAACTTCCAACAAGCCGATGGTAGCATCAAGATCCCTAAAGCACTACAGCCTTACATGGGCGGCTTAGAGGTAATTCGCTCGCTATAATCGACATCAATCGAGTGGAGAGGTGGCAGAGTGGTCGAATGTACCTGACTCGAAATCAGGCGTAGCTGCAAGCCTACCGTGGGTTCCAATCCCACCCTCTCCGCCACAAATCCCAAAAAATCATTCCTTATTAGGGTGACCGTTACCGTCCTCCCTTATGTACTTAGTAGCAATAAGGGCGATAATCAGCCATGCTTAAAAGAGCCATTCATTTAGTCACTTTTCTGCTTTTAGTTGGTACTGCTCATTTGGCCAGCGCAAATAGAGATTGTGTTGTCAATCGAGCTTACTTTAAAGATGAGTCTGCGCAAATGTCTTTTGAGCAAGCTAGAGAGCAAAAATATAAGCCAGCAGATGTGATGATGGCTGAGGGTTTTAGTAATGCGGCCTTTTGGTTAAGGTTGCAGATTGATCCATCAATTTGTAATTGGGCGGATAAAGTAAAACGGCGAGAAGGTGAGTTAATTATTCGAATTCAGCCGACTTACTTAGATGAGATTCAATTATTCGACCCGGCCTATCCCCGTACACATGATCGTATCGTTGGAGATCGCTATCCCTGGGATGCTAATGAGTACTCCTCGTTAAATTTTAATTTTGTTATTCCAGAAGGCGTATCGACACGCTATGTTTGGTTAAGATTAAAGACTACCAGCACTACCTTGATGAGGGTGCAAGTATTTAACGCGCAAGACATCTCTGCTCGAGATCAAACCCAAGAGTTAGGTTTTGCTCTTTATATTGGCTTATTAGCCATTATATTTTTGTGGTCGCTGGGTATTTGGGCTGTGGATCGTGAGAAATTAGTTGGAATCTTTGTATTAAACCAACTAACCTCATCCATTCATGCATTTATTGTGATGGGTTACTTTCGGGTTTTCTTAAGCCCCTACATTAGCCCACAAGCGATCGATTTTTTTACAAGTATTGTGATTTTGCTTTTTGCTTTCATGATCGCTCTGTTTCACTTTAAGTTCTATCACCAATTTGATTCCAAGAGAGTATTTAACTGGATTTTCATTGCTTGCATGTGTTTGTTGCCGATTAATCTAACTTTACTTTTATCTGGTCAGGTGATGGTGGCCTTAAACATCAATTTACTAGGTTTGTGGGCGCTATCTATTTCACTCCTATTCATTCCATTCTTCGGTATTGATTGGAGTGGGATTCAAAAACCAATTTTGTCAAAGTATATGTTGTTGGCAGTCTATCTACTCAGTAATTTAGTTGGTTGGATTAACCTGCTTCCAGCTTTAGGCCTTTTCACAGCTAATCCATTCGCACCATTTGCTGGACTGGCATATGGACTTATTACTGGGTTTGTCTTTTTACTTTTATTACAACATCGCTATCGCACCATTCAGGAGCAAAAAATGCTCGAGGTTAGTCAAACAAATGCAAATGCCCTGGCAGAGAAAGAGAAACGTGAGGAACAAGGTAAGTTCCTGTCAATGCTGACACATGAGCTAAAAACCCCACTTTCAGTTCTGCGTATGGGATTTAATTCTCGAGAAAGTCTTGATAAGTTTGAAGGGCATATCGATCAAGCAATTATAGATATGAATAATATTGTTGAGCGTTGTGTCATGGCGGACAAATTTGATGGCCAGACTTTAAATACAGTGTATGAGCCATGCAATATTAAGCAAATTACTGCAGATATCGCGGAAGTCTATCGAAATAGGGCACATATTTTGATCACGGGAAATGATCAGACTATTGTGAACTCAGATGCGCATCTATTGAGAACCATCTTAGTGAATCTTTTAGATAATGCAGCGAAGTACGGTAAAGAGGGTGAAGTTATTGAGGTTGATGTTTCTTTGCGGACTATTGGTGCAAAGGAGTATGGGGTTATTCTTGTGGGTAACTTACCGGGTTTGGCCGGGATGCCAGATCCAGAGATGGTATTTAATAAATATTACCGAGCACCGAGGGCATATGAAAAATCAGGATCTGGCCTTGGTCTCTATCTCATTCGCAATATTGCCAACGCTCTTCGCGCTCAATTGGATTACTTAAGCGACCCTCAGAAAGTAATTTTTATCCTGCGGGTCCCTAAAAATGGGCCAAATGAGTAATAAGTTGTAATAAGTTATGACCAGGCTTGATTACGATCATCACATTGTGTATTGACCCCCAAGAGCGCAATGCTAAAAATTGCCATCATTGAAGATCACCGAGCTTTGCGAGAAATTTTTGTCGATCATTTGACTGGTGATGGTCATCAGGTTTTTGGCGGCTCGTGCGCGGAAGATTTAGATGAGTTCTTTACGGAAGATCGTGCTGACCTATTAATCTTAGACCTCAATCTTCCAGGCGAAGATGGAATTAGTATTTCAAGGCGCTATCGACAGGCTTATCCATCCTTACAAATTATCCTGCTAACAGTCCGCGCTGAAGTGAAAGACAAAATTGTTGGATATGAAAGTGGTGCCGATCTCTACTTACCAAAACCGATTTCTGCAGGAGAGCTATCCGCTGCGGTGAATAGTATCGCGCGCAGAATTTCAGCCTCTAAATCCATATCTGCTCTACCCAAGTTGGATGTCTTAAAGCGTTTCATTAGTAAAGATTTAGTTAAGGTAAGTCTGAGTAATGCCGAGGTTGCGATCATTAAAGGATTAATTCAGGCGCCTTCCCATTCGCTGGAGTATTGGCAATTACTTGAGCTAATTGAGCTTGAGCCTACTGACAAAAATAAAAGTAATTTAGGTGTCTATATTCATCGCCTCAATAAAAAGCTTTCAGAAGTGGGAATTCCTGAGCCAGCTATCAAGGCGCTTTGGAAGCAGGGGTATCAACTTACTGAGAATATGGTTATTGCTGAATAGATACCACGAAAGGTTTTCCCTACCGGGGTCGTCCACTAATCCTGCCAATGTAATAACTTGTAATTTCTAGAAAGTAAAGCTCGGTACGATTCCCCCCATCGTGGGATAAATCCAGAGCATCTCCTTTTGAGGTCTGGCAATGGGAATCAATGTCAAAAAGTAATTTTTTAAATCGAGATTTAAGCAATCCTAAGCAAGTTTATGTGCTGGATACGCCCTCATTGGAGCGGGATAGAGTTGTGCGGTTTTTAGGGAAATCGGCTTTTGCTGTAACTGTATTCTCAACGCCGTTTGCATTCTTTAAAAAAAACGATATTCAGCAAAGCGGTCCAAGCGTACTGATAGCAAATATTGAACTCCCTAATATTGCTGGTGTTGATTTTTTGGAGCAATTAAAGATTGCGCAGTTGAATATCCCAGTTATTTTTTATGGGAAGGCTCAACATGTTCCTCAGGGTGTTGCAGCAGTAAAACGAGGTGCACTTAATTTTTTGCTGATGCCCGCAAATCAAGAACGTATTATTGAATTGATTGAAGATGGTCTGCAAATTAGTGCAGAGTTACAGAACTCTTTTTCACCTGACAAAACCCTGCAAAGTAAGCTTAGCCTGCTATCTCCGAGAGAGCAGGAAGTGTTTTTTTTATTAATTCGAGGCTACTCAAATGCTGAGTTGGTATCTGCCTTAGGAATCTCGCTAGATACTGCCAAGCAATACAAAAGTTCTCTAATGCGCAAATTAGAGGCCAAAAGCCTTTCACAATTAATTAGTCTGGCCACTATGAACATGAGCCATGTGCAACCAGCTAGCCACCTAGAGATACGTCCATCATGATGCACCTATATCGGCAATCTAGAACCTTAATTGTTTTTGCTTTAGCATTTGTCTCAATCACTGCATGGGCACAAACACCGGATGCTGGTGCCTTGCAGCAGCAATTGCAGCGTGAAGTCGACCAAGAGCGCCAAGTACCAGTACCTTCGCCACCCATTAAAAAGAAAGAACACGAGCTAACGCCCGCAAAGCCTGGCGAGCAGACCATCGACGTTAAAGGGTTTAAGGTATCTGGTATCACCCTAATTACAGAGCAGCAAGCCCAAGACGCATTAAAGCCCTACGTGGGTAGGCAGCTTACTGTTACCCAAATCAAAGAGGCTGCCAATACCGTTACTCTGTTGTATCAAGAAATTGGCCGCATCGCACAAGCGACGCTGCCCCCTCAAAACGTTACTGATGGAATCATTGAAATCAAGATGATTGAGGGGCGCACAGGCGAAGTCATTATTGAGCGACTTCAGACATCACCTGGAAAGTTAAAAAGCGAGGTGATTCAGAACTTTCTATATGCCAATAACCCCAAAGGTGATTTATTAAGTATTCCGGGTTTGGAAAGAAGCTTGGCCCTATTAAATGAGTTACCTGGAACAGCTGTGGAGGGTCAACTCAGCGAAGGTAGTGAGCCAGGTACTTCAAATATCGTGATTAATTCAGCTGAGACTCCTATGTTTACCGGTAGAGCGGAGGCTGCTAACTATGGCTCATCTAGCACTGGTGTAGCCCAGGCGATTGCCAGTCTAAACCTCAATAACGTAGCTGGTATTGGTGATTTGCTGAGTTTAGATGCAATTGGTTCCGAAGGCTCAGTCTATGCCCAATTGAAATACGGTATCCCAGTGGGATATCAAGGGTGGAAAGTGGCATTGGGCGCTAGTAACTTGAATTACAAAACCCTATCGAGTTTTTCATCAACGATTTCAGAGGGCAACGCCCAGGTCTATGGAATTTATTCAAGCTATGCATTAACGAGAGCGCCCACATCTCAAAGTAATCTTATTGTGAACTATGAGAATAAAAATTACCTCAATAAAACCAGCGGCGTTGAGGTTAGTAACTATCAGTTAAATAACTTTAGTGTTGGCATCAATGGCTATCAGTTCAAAAGCAATTCATCGCTAAGTTGGGGTACCACTGTTACTGTTGGAAATTTATCTATACAGAATACGACCCAAGCCAATAATGATTTAAATGGTGCCGCTACAGCAGGCTCATTTGGAAAGCTGACTTTTAATGGAGCGTATTCACAACAGCTGGCAATTGAACGAACCAGCATACAAATTTCTGCCTATGGACAGCTTGCCAACAAAAACCTGAACTCTGCAGAGCAGTTTTATCTCGGCGGCCCTTACGGTATTCGTGCGTATCCTGTTGCGCAAGGCGGAGGATCTCAGGGTGCTATTGGTTCCGTAGAGCTGACGCATCGATACGATGAACGACTATCGTTGGGAGCTTTTTTTGATGCCGGAGTTGTTCAACAATACATATCTACGTATAACAAATGGCAGGGCTTAACGAATGCTGGTAATACTTATCCGCTCTACGCAACAGGTTTGACTGCCAAATATTCTTATGCAAAGTTTTTACTACAGGCAGCCCTGGCATTTCGAGTGGGTAGTAATCCCCTCTATACCCAGGGCGGTCAGCAACTCAATGTGGATAACGCGTATCGCAGTCCACAAGGCTGGATTAAGGGAACTTTTTATTTCTAATCACCGTCTCACATCACCTACAGATATCCCATGATCGTGGGATATCTGTTTAAGGACCATTTTTATAAAATTGGGGGTTAATCATTTTTATTAAGCACATGATTCCTCTAAATAAATTGGCAATGGAGCGAACGATCGTTTCATTACTAGTGGCTAGCTTTGCTCAGCAAAGTTTGGCGGGGACTCTTGCGCCAAATACGTTACCAACTGGCGGGGCCGTCACGGCAGGTCAGGCATCAATCGCCCAATCTGAAAACGTGATGAATGTGAACCAAACATCTCAGCGGGCAGTAGTAAGTTGGCAATCATTTAATGTCGGTAAGGATGCCGCCGTTAACTTTAATCAACCCAACGCATCTGCTAGCACATTGAATGTTGTGAATGGTGCTAGTAAGTCGATGATCAATGGTGCGATCAATGCACCTGGTCAAGTTATTTTTGTGAACAACAACGGTGTGGTGTTTGGTAGAGGTGCAGAAGTCAATGTTGGTGGTTTGGTTGCCACGACCATGAACGTAAACCAAGATGAATATATGTCGGGTAAGAAAAGTTTGACGTATGAGGGCGGTCAAACGGGCAAGGTTGTAAATAAAGGTCGTATCACTGCGACCAGTTTGGATGGCTATATTGCACTGATGGCGCCTCACGTCAAAAATGAGGGTGTCATTATTGCCACCATGAGTGGTGCAAATTCGGTTGCTTTAGTGAGCGGTCAGAAAGTAACTCTCACCTTTGAAACTGGTCAGGCCTTAAAACTTTCGGTGGATGCTTCTGTGGTGAAGTCTTTAATTGAAAACAAGCGTCTGATACAGACCAATGGTGGCCAAATCATTCTCGCTGCTAATGCTGCTCAGGATTTAATGGGTTCAACGATTAAAAATACAGGCACCGCCTCCGCGGATAGTATTCGTCGTGATGGCGGTCAAATCTTTTTGGTAGCCGATACCGTAAGCCAATCAGGTACTGTTAGCGCTAGCTCGGATACGGCTGCCGCCGGCCAAATTACGATGACTGGCAAGACAATTACCTTGACCGAAACATCTAAAACTTCGGTTACAGGTGCTACCGCCGGCGGAACGGTATTGATTGGTACAGATAAAGTAGTTCCAACTAAAGCAACTCGTTTGGCCGAAAAAGTCACAATTGCTCAGGGTGCTCTAGTTGATGCATCCGCAACTCAGCAGGGCAACGGCGGCTCAATTAGCATCTGGTCTTCGATTCAAACGGCCGTTTCCGGAACCCTAAAAGCGATGGGCGGTCTGCTGGGCGGTAACGGCGGATTTATTGAGACAAGTTCAAAAGGCTCAGTGAATTTAGGCAAAGGAGTGTCCATCAATACCACTGCCCCCAAAGGTAAATCTGGTACTTGGGTTCTTGACCCCATCGATTTGGTAATTGATTCGCAAGCTGCTAATGTAATTTCTGCCACACTGACTGATAACAATGTAACTATTTCGGTAGCCGATGGCGCCTGCCCCAGTCTTGGGGCCTGTACCCAAAATGGCTCTGGCGCGCTAACAGTTGCTGCGCCCATACAAAAAGTAGGTGGTTTAAATACCAACTTGACCTTGCTGTCAACGGGTATCTTCAACCTCAATGCGGATATTTCTGGTCAAAACCTCAATGTCATTATCAGCAGCTCAATTGCCTATCTCAATGTAGGCAGCACCATTGATGCTAAACAGGTTACCGTTCAGGCTCAGACCATTTACGCCAGGGGTAACATTAATGCGTCAAATGGTAGCGGCGATCCCTTGGGTGGTGTTATTTCTCTGCTAGCGCAAGCAATTTATATCTCTGGTCGCCTTAGCACTGGGGGCCGGGTTAATAATTCTGGCACCAATTCAGTGCCTACTTCGGTGAGCTATAACGGCCAAATTATTCGTCGCGAAGACTTGCCCACCTTCTTGGCCACCCAAAATTCAGGTACCAATTCTGCCGGAACGGTTTTCTCCACGACTGCAGCTAATGATTCAAGTGCAAGCCCTGCTTTATGGAATCCAGCAAACCATAATAATGTGATTTATTTAGTGGCTGATCAGGGAATTTCACTTGCCAATACTGCGCAAGTTGTTGCCAATGGCGACAATCATGTAACTGCCAAAATCTATGCAGCAGCACCCAATCTTGAGTTTCAATCCGGCAGCTTAGTGCAGGCTAATGGCAATAATGGCCCCGGCGGCCAAGCCTTTATCAGTGCAAATCAAGCAACTTTTTCAGGCTCAATCATGGCTAACGGAGACTTAGCAGGCGGGTCTATTTTGGTTTCTGCAACAGGCCCAATTGCACTCAATGGCCTGATTCAAGCCAATGGCAACAATGGTCCTGGCGGAACCATTTCCCTATTAAGCAATCAAGATATTCAAATCAATTTAGCCACTATTACGGCTCAGGGTGCTTCTGATGGTGGATTACTGAGGATCATCTCAAGTACCGGAAACACCAATATTCAAAGTGCAGTGATTCAAACAAACGGCTCTACTGGCCGTGGTGGAAGTATTGGTATTTCTGCACAAAACAGTGTCGTTATCCAAAGCTCCTTAATAGAGGCAACCGGTTTTGCACTGGGCGGCACGATCAAGATAGGCAATGATGCAACTGATGGCACATTGCCTTTTGCTTTATTAACTAGCTTAGATTCAATGACGAGTCTCAATGCGTCTCAGTTAAACCCTAATTCAACTAATCAAGCCGGTGGTTATATCGAAACTTCTGGCCTGACACTTTCAATGTTATCTAGTATTAATGTTGGTAGGGGCGGGATGTGGCTGATTGACCCTAATGACATCATTATTGATTCAACTTTGGCTGGCAATATTGCCTCTACCCTCGCGGGAAGTAATGTTTCAATTAGTACATCCGGTTGCTCCCCCTCAGTGTCGGGATGCACCCCAACGCCGGGTAATGGCAATATTCTGATTAACTCGGCTATTAATGCATCTGGAACTGGCTCCCTGACATTAAATCCTGATGCTGGTGGCGCAATATATATATCCGCCAACATCACCACCGGGGGTGCACAAACATATAACGGTAATGTAGTTTTGAGTGGCGCAGTCACACTAACTACGACTAATAGCAATGTAACTATTACAGGAAGCATTTCTAGCGGCTACTATCAGATAGTTCAAATTGGTGCAACAACCGCAGATACATGGCAGTCTGTGAATGGCTTGCGAAGCTCCACTGTGACTGGGCTTACTGGCTCATCGGGTACTTACACGTACACCCCGACCGGTTCATACAACGCTAATTATCTATTGGTTGGCGGTGGCGGTGGCGGCGGTTCTAACTGGGGCGGTGGCGGTGGCGCGGGCGGTCTATTGACCGGATCAATAACTTTTGGCACTAGTTCCTCAATAGTTATTGGTTCTGGCGGCGCTGGCGCTAGCGCAGGTAATGGATCCAATGGTGGTAACTCAACGGCGTTTGGCTTAACTGCTTATGGCGGTGGCGGTGGCGGAGCGGGTGGATCGGCTGGTCTCAGCGGGGCTTCTGGTGGCGGCGCAGGTGGAATTTCTGCCAATAGTGGCGGCTCAGCAACTCAAGGTTATGCGGGTGGAACATCGGTTGCAAACACAGGTGGAAGTGGGGGTGGCGGTAGCGGCGGCGCAGGTTCTCCTGGTGGCACTCCTTCTGCTGGAGGTAATGGCGGTGTTGGCACTGTCAGTGAGATTTCAGGAAGTAGCGTTGTATACGCTGCTGGTGGCGGTGGTGGTGCGGGTGATACCGGCACATTTGCAGGGGGAAATACTGGTGTATATGGTACCCCTGGGGCAGGGGGGTCTTCCGGTGCGGGTGGTATTGGTGGAACATGTAATTTCGGATGTAATGCGCCTGGTGCTAATGGGGTAACACCGGGATCTGGTGGTGGGGGCGGCTCAACAAATGGTGGCACTGGTGGTAACGGTGCATCTGGCGTTGTAATCCTGAGTGGTACCGTGAGTGTTAGCGGATCTCTGACAATTGCCTCGGGTAGCGGCAAAGTAGATTTGAGTGGTACCTCTATCAATTTATCGTCACTTGAAATCAAAAGTAGCAGCACAGCAAGCACTATTTCAGCAGCTATTGGAGGGACAACAGCATTAACTCTAAATGCACCTTTTACTTCAGGCATATTGACGCTGAGTGGAAACAATACCTACACCGGCACTACAGCAATTTCCGTAGGTACGTTAGCTATTGCCAATGCCACAGGTCTTGGTACCACAGCAGCCGGTACCACCATTGCTAGTGGAGCAACGCTAGATCTTCAAAACGTAGCTGTTCTCGGAGAAGCAATCACAATTAATGGTGGAACATTAGCCACAACTACGGGCACAAGTTCATTGAGCGGCAACATTACATTGGGCGCCACCAACAATACCTTCTCAGTAACGGGTACGCAGTTAACGTTATCTGGAGTGATCTCAGGTAGTAGCAGAGGTATAACAAAGGTAGGTAGCGGAACGTTAGTACAAAGTAATGCAAACTCATATAGTGGCCCAACTACGATTAATGGTGGAGTTCTCTCTGTATCAACAATCAATTCGAGCGGGGCTAATAGCGGTATTGGATCCTCTACAGATACCGCTAACCAACTGATCATTGATGGCGGAACCCTGCGCTTTACAGGATCAGTTCCGTCAACGACTGCTCGATTATTCACAGTTGGTGCTAATGGAGCAACAATTGAAGCCTCAGGCAGCGCGTTGCTTACATTCAGCTCTACTGGTCAAATAGTAACCGTCAGTGGCTCTTCTCCTACATTAACGTTGTCAGGAAATGGAAGTGGAACGTTGACACCATACTGGTCCAATCCAACCTCTGGTGTTTCTGCATTGACCAAATCAGGTGCCTCAACGTGGACTTTAGCAAGCGGCAATGTGAATTCATATTCAGGAATTACAACTATTAGTGGCGGGGTGCTATCCACCTCATCTCTTGTCAATGGAGGGTTTAGTAGCGGAATTGGTACCTCTTCAAGTGCAGCCAGTAACTTAGTCATTGATGGTGGAACCTTACGGTACACAGGTGTGGCAGTATCAATTGATCGCCTGTTTACCATAGGCGCAGGCGGAGCAAGTATTGATTTCTCAGGGTCTTCAGGTGCCACCTTAACTTTCGGTAACACAGGCAATCTTGGAGTTATAACTGGATCTTCTCCCACGTTAACGCTGACTGGTACCAGGTCTATTGTTTTTAATCCAAAATTGACCGATCCTTCTGGAGGCGTTTCATCATTAGTAATGGCGGGATCGAATACGGCCCGACTAATTGCTTTAAATACCTATAGTGGTGGTACAACTATTTCTACCGGTACTCTCCAGGCAGGAAGTGCCACTGCATTTGGCACGGGTAGCATCACAGTTACCTCTGGAGCCGCGTTAGATTTATATGGCCAGACGATGACAAGTGCTGGCCAATTAACAATTAATGGAACTGGCGTTTCTTCTAATGGGGCTTTAACAAATAGCAGCAGCACTGCAGCAACTTATGCAGGCCTATTAAATTTAGGAAGCGCTAGCTCAATCGGTCACACGACTGTGGGTGTTGGAGAAATAACTCTTAGTAACGTTGGAACCATTACAGGCCAATTCGATTTAACTTTAGGCGGAGCTACTGGGGGTGGGGGGACGATTGCCTCGATAATCGGAACCGGCGCTGGCGGAATCATTAAGTCTGGCAATAGCACGTGGACACTTAGTGGGGCAAATACCTATGATGGTCCAACCGCAATAAATGCTGGAACCTTGAATATTACGAATGCAAGCGGATTAGGTTCGACGGTAGGCGCCACTACTATTAGCTCGGAAGCTGTATTAAGAATAAGTAATGTTTCTGTAGGGAATGAAAACTTAACAATTAATGGTGGCGAGCTTTACGCGGTCGGTAGTACAAGTTCATTAAGCGGAAATATTTTGCTTGGAGCAAATAGTACATTTAATGCTGCTACTGGTAATTTGACACTATCAGGAAATATTTCCTCTGGGGGGAGTGCTTATGGCTTTTCCAAAGCTGGTGTTGGTACTCTAATTCTAAGCGGTACTAATACATTTAGTGGAGTTGTTTCCTTTAGTGCCGCATCTGGGAGTACACTTCGTCTAGGTTCGGCAACAGCTTTAGGCAATGCAAGTGTAGTTAGGATCTCCGCATTAAACGTAACTTTAGATGTCGCTGGGTGGGAGACTTCGAGGCCTATAGAGTTTACAAACTCCGGATATCTTACAAGTAGTACTGGCACTGGCGGCCTTGTTTCTGGCGACATCACAACATCTTCTACTACGAGCTCAAATATTCAAGCTGGCTCCGGAGCTGTTTTAACAATCTCGGGTGTAATTAAGGGCTCCGGAACTGGCTCAGTTGTTTATGTAACCAATGCCTTTAGCGCTCCATACGGCATTGTTGTGCTCTCAGGCTCTGCTCCAAATACGTATTCGAATGCCTCAACGATCGGAGCCTCCTCTTCATATCCTGTAACAGTTAAAGTTAACAAAAGTAATCCATTCGGCACAGGAAATATCACCATCACGTCCGGATCTGTTTTGGACTTAAATGGTCAAACATTAACAAGTGCCGGTACTCTTACATTAAATGGCACAGGTATGTCTTCTGGTGGCGCTCTCATTAATAGTAGCGCTTCCTCATCAAGCTATGATGGATCTATAGTTTTGGGAAGCGCATCTAGTATTGTTGGTGGTACAGGCGCGATCTCAATTACAAACACTTCAAGTGGTATTACCGGATCAAATGCTCTGACCTTGGGTGGAGCAGTCGGCGGCTCTATTACTTCTGATATTGGCATTGGTACTGGTGGGATAACAAAGCAAGGAACTGGTACATGGACATTGTCAGGCGCTAACACTTATACCGGCACTACAACGATTTCCGCAGGTACATTAAAAGCTGGCAATGCAGCAGCTCTAGGACCTTCAACAGGCGCTGGTGCTGTTTCAATTACCTCTGGTGCCGTGCTCGATTTAAATGGTCAATCATTAACCAATAGTGGCACTCTGACCATTCGTGGTACAGGTATAACCTCAGGCGGAGCGCTGATTAATAGCAGTTCCACTGGAGCGTCTTATTCTGGATTAGTTGCATTAGGTCTTGCATCTTCTATTGTGGGAGATACAGGTACGATTGCGCTGACTAATGTGGGCACTATCACAGGCGCAACTTTTGGCCTGACGTTGGGTGGTACACAAGGTGGATCAATTACTTCCATCATTGGTACAACTTCAGGTACTCTAGCCAAGGAAGGTTCTGGTACATGGACATTGTCAGGCGCTAACACTTATACCGGCACTACAACGATTTCCGCAGGAACTCTAGCCATTACCAATGCCACGGGTCTTGGCACCACAGCTGCCGGCACCACCATTGCTAGCACCGCAACGCTTGATCTTCGGGGTGTCGCTGTTTTAGCCGAGGCGCTCACAATTAATGGAGGCATCTTAGCTGCTTCAACTGGGACTAGTTCTTTAAGCGGCACAATCACTTTAGGTGCGACCAATAATACCTTCTCAGTAACGGGTACGCAGTTGACTCTGTCAGGAGTCATCTCAGGGACTGGTAATGGAATTACCAAAGAAGGTAGTGGAATCCTGGTTTTGAGTAATGCCAATACCTACACGGGTACTACAACTATTAATGCCGGCATTCTCTCTGCGTCTTCATTGGCTAATGGCGGCACAGCAAGCAACATTGGTCAATCAACTAGCGATGCTATAAATTTAGTGATTAATGGCGGTACGCTGAGATATACCGGAGCTCAAATTACGATTGATCGCTTATTTACTATTGGCGCGAATGGCGTAACTATTGATAATTCTGGAACGGGTTCAATAACCTTTGGCAATTCCGGTAGCTTAGTAACTCTAGGCACATCGCCGACATTGACCTTAACTGGATCCGTGATCAACTCAGCATTTTTAACTCCAGTATTAGCTGATCCAAGCGGTGGCAGTTTATCAGTCGTAAAAACTGGCACTGGCACATGGGTTTTAAATGGAGCCAACACTTTCACGGGCACAGCAATTATTTCTACTGGAATTCTCGCGATAAACAATTCGGATGCATTGAGTAGCGCGAGTTTGGTGCGAGTTGATAATGCCGGTCGTCTTTTGCTCAATAGTTTGACCACATTCACAAAAGAAATTACCTTAAATGGTGGCGCATTATTGGGCGGCAGTACAGGCTCAAAGAGTATTAATGCGCCAATTACACTTACTGCAGATTCAATAATTGCTAATGGCGGGGGTACTTTAACTCTTCAATCAGCCGCAGTAATTAGTGGTAATAATTTTGGTGTTACATACGGCGCCATAATTGGTAGTACTAATTATCTTGATCAAGTGCATATAAATAGTTCTAATGTTTACACTGGTACAACGAACATTATCTCGTCAGTCGTTATTGCTGGAAATGCAAATGCTTTTGGAAATGCAGTTAATGCTATTTTATTGGGTGCGACATCTGGCACAGGTAATTCAGGGCTCTATGCAACAGGCGGTATCACTATTGCTCGTGACATCACGGTCCAGGCAGGCAGTAGTGGTACAGCAACTATTGGAGTAAATGGCTCAACAACCGCGACCTTTAGTGGCAATATTACCCTTAATAAGAGGGTGGTTCTAGCTGGCGGCAGTAACAGTAATGGTCAATTTGTAAATTTCTCGGGCGTCATCTCTGGTGCCCAAGCAATTGATATTACTGGAACTAATAGTCTGGGTGACGGTGTAATTCTTTCAAATGCCAATACTTATAGCGGCGCTACAACAATTGCGTCTGGTCGACTGAAGCTCGCAAACGCTAACGCACTAGGTAGCAGTCCGAGCATCTCAATTAGTTCAGCCACCGTTGTATTTGACTTAAATGGATATGATATTTCTAAGCCAATAACGCTTGCAGGTACTGGCTTTATTACTAATACAAATACAGGTAGCACTTCCAGAATAACTGGGGGTATTACTCTTGGTGGTGCCAGCGGATATTTAAGTCCCAAATCTGGCGCAACGTTGATCATTGATACATTGCCGATCGTGGGTACTGGCACTAGTGTATTAAATATTGGTACACAAACTTCAGCCCTTGCGGATGGTAATGGCACCGTGATTATTCAAGTTGCCAATAATACATTTAGTGGTGGAACAATTATTCGTCATTCGCCAGTTCTAAGAATCGGTGTGAATGATGCGCTCGCCAATACTGGAACAATCTCAATTGGCGATGGCACATCAGCGTCAAGAGGTAATCTTGATTTAGCAGGCTTCACCGTCTCAAATGCGATTAGTATTCCTTCGCCATCTACTACGTTAGCTTTAATTTATAGCAGCCAAGGTTCTGCTAACGTAACAGGCGCTGTCACCATTTCAACTGCAACCGCTGGGGCGGTAACTTTTGGAGCTTACGCTGGCTCCAGCTTAACATTTAGCGGATCAATTATTGGTGGCACTTCTGCCATAAAAATTGGTTATGCATCGGGGGCTTTCCCAACCAATACGAGTGTTGGGGCAGGTGCTGGTACGGTTGTATTCTCGGGTTCTGCTGTAGTTAATGGTTACTCAGGTTCTACGACCATTCTTAATGGCTCTACTTTAGATATTAAACTTAATTCTGCGACCACTTCTACTGTGGACCCAGCATTTACTAGCACCTATTTGGTTGGTACAGGCGGCGGAAGTGTAGTTATTCAGCCTTTTACAAGCGGCGGATCCATCTCCCTTGGCAATGTAGGCTCCACATTGAATTTACCGTTAACGCTATTTACCGGAACCAGTGGTACCGGGCGTAAATTTGCGGACGGATTTGCTAATATCACTATCGGAAGCAGTAGCACAGGAAATATCGGTGTTACAGGCGCAGCTACGTTCTCGGATTCAGTAGCATTAGTTTCAGGTAGCAATATTACGATCAACTCTGGTGCATCAATTTCCACTAGTCAGGCATCAGGATTGTTGGTTGTTGCAGCACTTGGTAACTTTATTAATAATGCAGGATCAAGTGCTTTGGTAACGACTGATTCAGGATCATCAGATCGCTGGATTGTTTATAGTGCCACTCCAGCATCCAACGTCTTTGGTGGTTTGGCTAGCGGAAACAAAGCGTATTGGGGCTCAACATATGCATCAGCGCCCCCAGCAGTCATTGGGGCTGGAAATAGATATGTATTTGGTGATAGTCCAACTATTACAACAACTAATGCTCAAAAGACTTATGGAAACACCATAGATCTAAGTACGAATTACAGTCTAAGTGGCGCCTATCAAACAAATCCAGCAGTATTTGGCAATGTCTATTTGGATGTAACTAGCTCAGATATTTTTGCCACATTACCAACCATTTCGTCTACCGGAGAGGGCTCTGGTGCTTCCGTTGGAACCTATACGATTACTGCATCTGGAGCTGTAGCAAATACTGGATATGGATTTAGCTATGCAAATACAGGGGTTCTGACTGTTGATCCGGCAACTATTGTGTTGGGTGTTGTGGGTACTAAAACTTACGATGGCAACAAAATATTTACCGCTGGACCGGATTTAGTTGTCTCGGGCTTAAATGTGGGTGATGTATTGGCTACCGCAACAGCAAATAGTGCGCAAGTCTCGGATAACGGAAGTAATTATTTTGTTTCATTTACCCTGTCAAGCGGAACGGCATCAAACTATAGTTTGGTAAATGGATATAACGCAACTACAAATTCGGCGACCATCAACAAAGCTAATGCCTATGTGATCATCGGCTCTGGTCAGAGCAGTACGTATGGCAGTACGCCAACGATTAACTACAGCTATTACAGTACTGCTAGTGGTACAGGGGGTTCTGCGATTACGACCGCCACAACGGGTACAGCAGTCATTACCAATGCACCAAGCGCAAGCTCAGATGCCGCAACCTATAGTCTGACCTATGCGAGCGGCCTAAGTTCAACAAACTACACCTTTAATCCTGCCGCCAGTGCCGTGAACTATATTGTTAATCCAGCGTCCTTAGTAGTAACTGGGGCTAATAACAGTGTGGCCTATAACGGTTCAGTACAAACCAATACTGGCGCTACAGCGACTGTGAATGGCAGTGCAGCCACTATCACGGGTAATACGATTGCTACCGGTATCGGCGGCCAAAGCTTTACGCTTAGTGGTTATGGCTCTGGTACCAATGCCAGCACGACGGCATATGCCGATAACCTCCTGGCCACGGCAGGTAGCGGCACTAGCGCAAGTAACTACAACATTAGTTACACCAATGGCGGGTTAACCATCAACAAAGCTAATGCCTATGTGATCATCGGCTCTGGTCAGAGCAGTACGTATGGCAGTACGCCAACGATTACTTACACCTTTAATACCAACGCTGCAGGTACTGGCAGTGCTATTACGACTGCTACGACGGGTACTGCGGTCATTACTTTTAATGGCTCGAATAGCATTACCGCTAGGTCAAATGCAATAACCTACGGCCTTTATTACACCAGTGGTTTGAGTTCTGCTAACTATACATTTAGTCGCGCTACAGGCACGGTTGATTTTGTCGTAAACCCTGCAATTTTAAATTTAACAATCAGCAAGACTTACGATGGGTCTTCTAGTTTTTCATCTACGAATACCTACACGCTTAGTGGCACCTTATACAACGGTGATTCATATCCAACCATTACTCCCGGAAGAACCGCCCTAACTAATAGTGCAAATGCAGCAACCTACAATAGTTTTACTAGCAGTAATCTAACTTTACTCGATGGAAACTACACTCTAACTGGAGGTACTGTTAGTGCAACTATAGATAAAGCTAATGCCTATGTGATTATCGGCTCGGGGCAGAGTAGTTTTTATGGAAGTACACCATCCATCAACTACACCTTTAATACCAATGCCGCTGGTAGTGGTAGCGTAATTAGTGGTGCTGCGGCTTTAAATGGATTATCTGGCACTGCGGTGATTACGAACTCGCCTACTTCAAGTTCGGGTGCAGCAAGCTATGATTTAACTTACAACACAGGCTTAACCTCGACAAACTATACATTTAATCCGGCAGCAAGTAGTGTCAGTTTCACTGTAAATCCAAAGCCAATTAGGATTTCTGCCGATACTCGAAACACGACTTATGGAACTGCTTTAAGTTTGGGGACGACAGCCTATAGCATTACAAGTGGCGGATTGAATATTGGCGATGCAATCAGTTCAGTAACGCTTCAATACGAGGGTAGTGCTACTGTAGCTGATACGACTAATGCCGGCACATATTCGGGCGGAATTGTGGCCAGCAATGCAACAGGTACTGGTGGCTTTAATTCCACTAACTATGCAATTACCTATAGGGCTGCTAATTTAGTAGTAAATAAAAAATCCGTAACCATCACTAACAACGCTAGTAGTACGACATATGAGGGGGTGTCGTCTTATTCCAATCTTGTTAGCTCTGCCAGCTTTACAACTACACCGCTGGCTGGCTCTGATGTAGTTGAATCGGTTACTCAACGCACTACTGTTGCGGGTAATGTGGTCAGTGGAATTGCCCAAGCCGGTACCTTTATTTCTACTCCGAGTACGGCTGTGCTTTCAACTGGTTCGGCGAGTAATTATTCGTTTACATATGTTGCAGCGACCAATACAGTTGCAAAAGCGAATTTGAGTGTGACAGCTACACCAAGCTTGTCTGGCAATGTTTATAACGGTAATCCCTATACCGGCACTTACACAACCACCTTGTTGGGTACTGATGCCATCACAGTGACTGGGATGGCATCAGGCACTAATGCAGGAACCTATACATCAAACTTACAAGTAAGCGGTGCTGCTTTAAATAACTACAACACCCCAACGATTACCAATGCTAATTTGGTCATTAGTCCGAAGCCACTCACCATTTCTGGGCAGACTGCAAACAATAAGACCTATGATGGCACAACAGATACTGTCCTTAGCTCCACAAATGCTATTTTGGTGGGGGCAGTAGCCAACGACCCTGTTTATTTAAATACAAATGGTGCCTACGGTACATTTGCTAGCGCTAATGTGGCTAATGGCATTGCTGTAACGATTGACGGTAATGTCTTATCAGGAACTTCAGCAGGAAACTACACATTAACTCAGCCTACTGGAGTGACTGCCAATATTACTCCGGCTACCCTTACCATTACGGCGAATAATGATTCAAAATTTATTGGGCAGAGCGATCCATTAGGATTTAATGGTGTTAGCTATAGCGGATTTGTTGGCACCCAAAACAGCTCTGTTCTTGGGGGTGCGCTAGTCATCACAAGAACGAATAGTAGTCAAAATAATGCTGGAGTGTATACAGGGGTATTACAGCCTTCTGGACTGTCATCGTCAAATTACTCCATTTCTTATAACAATGGAAATTTCACGATTGTTCCTGCTGATACGCTATTAGTTAAGGCCATAAATACAAGTGCAACTTATGGATCTAGCTTAGCTTTCGCGCCCCAGTCAGTTCAGTATTTAAATAACCAGTTGGTTTTAGTGAATCTTACACAGACTTCCTCTGCTGGGAATACCTATACCTACTCAGATGGGGTTGGTGGCAGCGCCACATTTACCTTGGCGGCTAGTGGGCCGACAAGTTCAAGTGGAAATCTAGTTGTCGGGAATTACGATATTGTTGGGCAAAACTTTACTAAGATTGGAAATAATTTTAATGGCTCACCAGTTTATAACGGTGCATTAACATTAAACAAAAAACCACTTACGGCAAGCACCAGTTCGGTTACTAAAGTCTATGATGGCACAACAAACCTAAATGCCCTTGCAATCTCTCTTGCACCAGTAGTTTCAGGTGATCAAGTCTCGTCTGGTGGTACCGGTTCTTATGCCCAGGCAAATGTTGGATCTAGCATTAATTACACCGTTGCCAATTTAGCTCTAACTGGTGCTGATAGTAGTAATTATTATTTGTCCGGCGGAACTGCATTTAGTGGCTCTAATGGTGTTATTACTCCTGCCACATTAACTTACACCGCTACGACGTCAAGTAGTACATATGGTAGTGCACCATCGGTTAATGTTGGGGTTGTTACTGGATTTGTGGCGGGCGAAAATCAAAGTAACGCTACAACAGGAAATTTATTATTTAGTACAAATGCCACCGCGGGAAGTAACGTAGGAGGTTACCCTGTGATTGGCTCAGGATTGATTGCTAACAATCAAAACTACCAATTTACTCAAGCTAGTAGCAATACAACTGCATTAACCATACTGCCCGCGACATTGACTTATGTTGCGACCCCTGTAACGACCATAGCAGGTACGGTGCCCAATGTAAATTCTGGAGCTGTTACAGGCTTTGTAAATAGCGAAAATTTATTGACTGCTACTAGCGGATCTGCATTCTTTAGCACAAATGCTACTGCTGCTAGTAGCGCTGGAAGCTATGCCATTAATGGTTCAGGCTTAACAGCCAACCATGGTAATTATATTTTTGTACAAGCTCCAGAAAATGCTGCAGCCCTCACAATTACTCCATCGCCAACCCCAGCTCCGAGCGGTGTTTCAATAACCGCTTGTATCGTTGGCGTAGATGATATAAAAGATCGGGCAGTAAAGCAGACGGGCTTATGTGTAGCTGTTAAATAAAAATGCCACACTCAGTGAGTGCCGCCTCAAAACGCTTTTGTATACCGCAACGCAACTCGCCGACTTTCCATAAAGCCATTCATCGTCGCAATATCGTTGCCATACTGAAGCATGAATCGACCTACGCTGGTATGGACTACTCCACTAACGAAATAGCGTTGCGTCACTACTGTATTGTTCCGCTCCACACCATTAAACGCAGTTTCACCGCCAGTGACATAGACATAGGTAGCCGCTAGAGTATAGGTCTGATTAATCTTATAAATAGGCCCAAGCTGAGTGCTGTAAAGCGGCTTTTGTGTGAGCTGAAGATTGGTGAGTGACGAGCAGGTTGCCGCGCATTGGCTATTTGCACCAAACCACATGGTGTCAAAGGCAATCGCTCCATCAATCGAATCTGTAATGGGTCTTTGATACCCCATCTGCAAAGCAGTGCTGTAGCGATTAGTACCGACATTGAG
>JACCDO011282285.1_pt1 | contig 20581 bp, 24 predicted proteins | sample 7446101 | NCBI WGS metagenome assembly JACCDO01 (sample SAMN15323440, study PRJNA562643) | freshwater metagenome | isolation source: river surface water | place: USA:Blue River Watershed | collected 2017-08-16
CTCGACCTCCTCTTCTGGCTCGGGGGGCGGGGCAACAATGGGGGCCGGGCGGATCGGCGGCGGCGGTGCGTGGGCCGCTGCTGCTTCTTTAGCGGCCGCTTGAGCCGCAAGCATGGCTTGGGCAGCGGCGGTTTTCTTTTTCTGATTCCAGTAGTACAGCAATACGATAAGCGTGATAAACGCTAATAAAGCAACGACCAGCCAAATCGCGAGTTGGAAATCTTGTAATACGTGTTCCATAAACGAGCCAAAAGAAGCGCTACGACTTAACAAATGCCCAATTAGGTTTTAACAACTGGGGCAAAAAGGATGCGAGATAATAGCTATACCTTTCCACAGCGTAAACCTATTTCTAAATTATGTTTTTTCTCAAAAAAATCATTTCGTTATTGCTGTTGCCGCCGGTTTCACCCATGTTAATCATCGTTGTGGCGTTAATGTTTATCAAGAGTAAGCCTGTGGCTGCTCGGCGCGGCTTGTACCTAGGCGTTGCGCTACTGTGGGTGTTTATGATGCCGTTGACCGTAGGGCTTATGGTGCGAGCGTGGGAAAGTGCCGTGCCTGTGTTGGATCAAACCCAAGCTCAACAGGCTCAAGCGATTGTGATTCTCGGTGGTGGCCGTTCCACTGTGGCTAAAGAATATGGTGGTTACGCCCCAAATCGGTTTACCTTGGAGCGCATTTATTATGGTGCTCATTTATATCGTCAGCATCATCTGCCTATACTCGTGAGCGGCGGCGCTATTCCAAAAATTGGCCCATCTGAAGCAGAGCTAATGAAAACAGCGTTAGAGCAGGACTTTGCGGTGCCTGTGGCGTGGGCCGAGATCGAGTCCCGAGATACACGAGAAAATGCACGCTATAGCGCACAGATTTTGAAGCCTCTTGGTATTCAACGTGTATTGCTGGTGAGTCACGCTAGTCACTTACCTCGGGCCTTGGAGGAGTTCCGCCGTGTTGGTTTAGAGCCCATTGCGGCGCCGACAGCCTACTTAGCAGGAGAGTGGCAGGGAATGCCCAGTTCCCTTTCTTCTTATTTCCCTTCCTCGCAAGCTTCATTGGCCGCTTGGCTTGTCAGCCACGAAGTTTTGGGGCAGTTAGCACAGCGTTGGTTTTGAGTGTGCTAGCCCATTTGGGATGCGTGAGATGGCCTGTGGAATTCTTTTCCGGGGGGAATTAGCCCTCCTCCAAGATGGGCCGCCCCGTACGGTCGAAAAGGCTCGCAATTCAAAGAACTGCTTGGCGAAATTGGCGAGTGCCGTGGCTAACACAACACCGAGCATCCATTTCAAAATCACGATTTCAGCTTTGATGAATGCTAAACCTTGGTCAATCCGGTTGAAGCGTGAATCGTAGTCCGCCATGGCTTTCGCAGCCGCCCGTGCCTTTTCGTCCGACGCTCCAGCTTCTTTTAAAGCATCGTATAACTCGGCAATCATGGTGGTTATGAGCGTCTCCGTTAACGAAGACACGTGGGCGATTGTAGATAAAAAAACGGCCACCCGAAGGTGGCCGTTTTTAGCACTAAGCTACGAAACGTAGATTAGAACTTGTGGTTCAGACCAGCAACCAGCAGGGAAGCGGAACCGCCAGCGGTGCCGGACACAACGGTGCTGTTAACCACGCCAACTGCGCCAGTGGCAGCAGCGGAGGAGGCAGCGGAGTCGTTGGAGGACTTGCTGTAGCCAGCGTAAGCGGTGGTGCGCTTGGACAGGCTGTGCAGGTAGGCCAGGGTGTAGCTGGAGCCGCCCAGGTTGTTGCCGTCGATCTTAGCCTTGCCGTAGCCCAGAACCAGGTTGCCAGCAGCAGACACGGGCACCACGCCAGAGATGCTGTAGAACTTGTGCTTCAGGGTAGCGGTGTCGGAGGTTTGGTAGGTAGCCTTCACCAGACCGGAACCGAAGTTGTAGGAACCGCCCAGGGCCAGATCGGTCAGGTCGGTGGTAGCACCAGCAGCGCGGGCACGCACCAGGCCAACAGCCATGGGGCCGTTTTCGTAGTTGGCGGACATCAGGGTTGCCTTGACGTCGGTGTTGCTGGTCAGGGTCTCAGGGTTGTTGTAACGGGGGGTGTAGTTCAATGCCACGGTCAGGCCGGACATGTTGGGGGAGATGTAAGCCAGGGCGTTGTCAGCACGAGCAGCGATGGCGGTAGCGCCGATCAGAGCACGTTGACCCACTACGTTTTGCAGGGGGGAAATAGCGGTGCCGGCCAGAGCGTCGTACTTCACGCCCCAGTCGTAACCGGTGGTTTGCAGACGACCAGCGGCCACGGTACCGAAGTCACCGGCCAGACCCAACAGCTGTTGGCGGCTGGAAGCCAGGGTAGAGTTAGAGTCGGTGGTCAGACCGTATTCCAGAACCACAACAGCCTTCAGGCCATTGCCCAGATCTTCCACGCCCTTCACGCCCAGACGGGAGGAGGACAGGCCACCGGAACCCACCAGGGTGGAACGTTGAGCGCCGTCGGCGTTAGCGGAACCGATGAAGGAGTCAGCAACACCGTACAGGGTCACGTTGGATTGAGCGAAGGCGGCGGTGGAAGCCAGGCCAGCAACGGCCAGGGCGATCAGTTTCTTTTGCATAGGATTCTCCAAAAAGTTTGATTGGGACCATCCGACCAGTTCCAGAAGCTTGCCTCCGGTTCCACATACTCGGTGATCCGACTCAAGCTTCCGATCTCGGAAAGCTGGGGCGGATTGTGGCAGAGGCGTTTTTTAGTCGACAAGAAAAATGTGCCATTTTTGCCACGCTTTTTTTGGGAGTGTTGTTTTTTTGCAACAGATGTCCAAAAGCGCTCGCCATAGCTGGCTACAATGACCGCCTTGAGTGGAGGAAAAGGTGATGTATTGGCTAGGAGGTCTTGCCGTAGGGCTGGGTGCGGCGTGTGGTGCGTGCTTGCGTTGGTGGTTGGGACTACTGTTAAACCCCCTTTTCCCCACCTTGCCCCTCGGTACGCTTGCCGCCAATCTTCTTGGTGGTTATTTGGTGGGGGTGGCGGTGGCGTTTTTTGCTCACAATGGTGCCTTGCCGCCGGAGGCGCGTTTGTTTGCGGTGACGGGATTTTTAGGGGGCTTGACGACGTTTTCTACGTTTTCAGCAGAAGTGGTGACGTTGTTGGTACGCGCTGAATATATGTGGGCATTGCTGGCCGCAGCGGTGCATTTGTTGGGGTCTTTGCTCATGACCGCTTTGGGCATGGCGACCGTGCATTACGTGAGGACTTGAGATGGATGCAGTGAGTGTGCGTTTATTTGTACAAGAGAACCGCCAGTTGCATGGCCGTTCGTTATATGAGTGGCTGTTGGAATGGGCACGGAATCAGGGCGTGCCGGGAGGCTCGGCAGTGCGCGCTATGTCTGGCTTTGGTCGTCATGGTCGTTTGCACGAAGACCATTTTTTTGAGCTGGGTGGCGATTTGCCGGTGGTTGTGGAATTTATTCTGGCTGCGGACGAGGCCGAGCGCCTTTTAGCTCAGATTGACGCGCTGCATCTCGGCCTGTTCTATGTGCAAACCCCCGTACGCATGGGTTTGACGCACGCGTAACGGGGGATTTTTTAGCCCAAGTGGCGGCAGCGCTGTTCCAGTTGTTGCAGCCGTTGCTGCAATTGGGCGATGTCGTTTTTCCACTCGTGCACATCGGCATGGCGGGGTAGCGTGCCGGATTCGTGCTGCAAATACTCCTGCACATTGGCGGCGATATTGTGGTGGGCTTGCTGCTGCCGTTGCCGGAATAGGCGCGCCACACCAAACACCCGATGAGCGGCGATGTCGCCAATCAGGCGGCTCAGGTCTTCTTCCGCATCCCAATGCAGGTTACGCAGCACAAAGCCCAAGGTGTCGGCCATGTCGGCGGGGCCGCTGATGTGGGCGCTCTTGATTAAGCTATCTATGCCGTGCAGGGCTTGCAACACGGAAGCATTGGGCCACGTGATGTGCACTTCGGCGTGTTGGTCGGCGGCGGCTTGGAAATAACCTTGCGGATCAATTTCTAAGGTCAGCGCCACGGGCGCGAGGGCGATGTGTACGCGCCGCCCGGCAAAGGCGAGCAGCCGTTGTTTGGCCCAGCTGGCGCGGGCCAGCACATGGTTCAATGCAAGGACGGGGGCGAGATTGAGCATAGGCTGGCCACTTGTAAGCATTAATCGGCTTGTTGAATCCCAGCGATCAGCCAACCGTGGCTGCCGTCCAGGGGCTTAACCAAATGCCACACTTCGTTGAAGGCATTCACTGGGCCGTTCTTTTCTTCGCGTATGCGGCCATGGAAGCGCACGCTGGCGATGTGGCGTTGGGCATCGCTGCTCACGTCCAGCAGCACGGCGTCTACTTCGACTACATCGGTTTGTTGGGTTTGGCCGCCACGCTCTTGATATTGCAGCTTAATTTCTGCGTACATCTCCGGGGTGGTGACTTCTTTGATGTCGTCCATATTGCCCACATCGTTGGCCGCTTGCAGACGCACAAAGTTCAGCTTGGCGTGGCGCAAAAAGCCCGGCGCATCAAAATCCGCAGGGATGCTCGCTTCACTGGGCGCGCTCGGGGCTGAAGAGGCCAAACCGCCGCCAATGACAGGTGCCCGGCTGGGCGCCGGTTGGTAGTCTTGATGCGCGGGGCCTGCCGGGGCGTAGGCCATGGGCTCCGGGTGCTTGTTTTTGCTAAACAAACCGGCCACGAGGCGGATCACCACAAAGGCGGCCACGCCCATGAGCAGCATGGACAGCAAGCCGCTCCCAAAGCCACCACCGAAACCACCGCCCAACAAGGCGCCCAGACCCAAGCCCGCAGCCAAACCGGCTAAGGGGCCGAGCCAGCGGCTACGGTTCGATTGAGGGGTAGCGGCGGGGGCTGATTGCGGATAACTGGGGGCAGGGGCGGCATTGTGAGGTGCCGGAGCGGGGGCCGGAGTGGCCTGCCGTTGCATCACGCTGCTGTCGCGGCGCATGCCCGAGGAGCTGCCGCCACCCAAGCGTTTGGCATCGGCGTCGGTGACAAACAGCGCCAAGCCCAAAAACAGCGGCGCCGCATATTTAATAAAGCGTTTCATCGTAGCAATCCTTTATGGGGGTAAAACCGGGCTGTATATGTGGGCCAGCCCGGAGCACACAAGAGGGGCGCTTAGAGTTTATAGCCCCGGTGCAGGGCGACCACGCCCGCCGTCATGTTGAAATACTCCACCTTTTCCAAGCCTGCGTCTTGCATCATGCCGCGCAGGGTTTCTTGATCGGGGTGCATGCGGATGGATTCGGCCAAATAGCGGTAGCTCTCCGCGTCTTGGGCCACTTTATTGCCTAGCCAGGGCAGCAACTTGAAGGAATACAAGTCATAGGCCGGGGCCAAGGGTTCCCAGACTTTCGAGAATTCCAGCACCAGCAAACGGCCCCCCGGACGCAGCACCCGGCGCATTTCCTTTAGGGCTTTATCTTTGTGCGTCATGTTGCGCAGACCAAACGCCACCGTCACCAGATCAAAATAATTGTCCGGGAAGGGCAGCTTTTCGGCATCGCACTGGGCGGTGGGGCCGGTAAAGCCGTGGTCTAAGAGTCGATCCCGACCGCGACTGAGCATGGCGTGGTTGATGTCGGTGAGCCACACTTGGCCGCTGGGGCCGACCCGCTTCGAGAACGCAATGGACAAATCCGCCGTACCCCCAGCTACATCCAGCACCCGTTCACCCTTGCGTGGCTGCGCCACTTCGATAGCGAATTTCTTCCAGATGCGATGCAGTCCTAAGGACATCAAATCATTCATCACATCGTATTTTTGTGCGACGGATGTAAACACGCCTGCCACACGCTTGGCTTTTTGGCTTTCATCAACTTGTTCAAAGCCGAAGTGGGTTTTGTTGTCCATATCGAAAAGCCGACCTGAGGCCGGACTAGCAAAAAATTAACAATAGCGGCGCGGCTTAGTGACTGCCGCAGGAGGCACCACCACCGTGGCCGCAGCTTTTGGCTTTGGGCGCGTCCGGGGTGTCCCGGTCTTTGCCAGCGGCAGCGAGGCGCTCCAGATAGTGCTGCCACATGGCCTCTTGGTTTTCCCCCAGTTCGTAGAGCACATCCCAGGAATAGATGCCGGAATTGTGGCCGTCGGAAAACACCAAACGCACGGCGTAATTGCCCACGGGCTCCACGGCCTCAATGCTGACGTTACGCTTGCCCACTTGCAGAGTTTCTTGACCGGGGCCATGACCGCGCACTTCCGCTGACGGGGAAAACACACGCAGGAATTCACAGCTCATGGAAAAACAGCGCCCATTGTCAAAGCCCACTTCCAACAGACGGGAGTGGGTGTGCAACTTGATTTCTGTGGGTAAGGGGGTATGTTCGGTCAATCCGGCCATGATGCTTCTCCGTGAGGGGCAAAGTCTGAAGGGAGTCCGAGTTGTCTCCCTCTTTTTTGATGGCGCGCATCATACTGGAAACGCTCCACGCCGGGCACAGGGCCGACGGCCCTGGCTCGCCGGGATGTAATGAAACGGTCACGTTGCTGCAATAGACTGAATCGTGTTTTCGATAGCAGGATGAACCATGGCAGCCAATATTCTAGTGGTGGAAGATGAACCCGCGATTCAAGAGCTGATCGCCGCCAACCTCAGCCGAGCAGGCCATACCGTATGGCGTGCCAGCGATAGTGAAGCCGCCCAAGTGTATGTACGCGAAGCATTGCCGGATTTGATTTTGCTGGATTGGATGATGCCCGGCATGTCGGGCATGGAATTCGCCAAGCGGCTGCGTAACGATATTCGTACCCAAGACGTGCCCATCATCATGCTCACCGCCCGTAGCGAAGAGCGGGACAAAGTCACCGCTTTGGAGGGGGGCGCCGATGATTACATCACTAAGCCCTTTAGCCCTCGGGAGCTGATGGCCCGTATCAAAGCAGTGTTGCGGCGGCGGGTGCCCCAAGCCACGGAAGATCCCGTCACCATTGCCGGGCTGACCTTAGACCCCAGCACCCATCGCGTGAGCGCCGGGGAGCGCAATGTGACTCTCGGCCCTACGGAATTCCGCTTGCTGCATTTCTTTATGACTCACCCAGAGCGGGTGCATAGCCGTTCCCAGTTGCTCGATCAAGTGTGGGGCGACCATGTGTTCGTGGAAGAGCGCACGGTGGATGTGCACATCCGTCGTCTGCGTAGTGCTTTGGAGCCCTACGGCTGTGATTATTTGGTGCAAACCGTGCGCGGTGCCGGTTATCGTTTTTCCCGTGATTTGGGGTAATTGACATGCTAGTCAATTCGGTATGGCCGACGGCAGGCTTATGGTTGGGCGTGTATATGGCGCTCGGCCTTGTGGTCGGTATCTGGGCCGACTGGGAATGGGGCCTATTGACCTTGGCCCTGTGTTTCTTGGGGGCGTGGCTCAATCAGTTGCGTCACTTGGCGCGTATCGTGGCCTGGGCGGCCCAGCCTGCGGGCACGGCGCCGCCGGATGCGGCGGGGGAATGGGGCTTGTTGTGCGCTCATCTCACCAAGCGCATCCGCACCGCCAATGCCCTGCGCGAAGAGCTCTCCCGGCGCCTAGAGCGTTTTCGCGAGGCTTGGGAGGCCATGCCCGATGGGGTGGTGAATCTGGGGCCGGGGCAAACCATCGAGTGGTTCAATACGGCGGCCAGCCGTTTTTTTGCCTTGCAAAAAGGCACAGACGTGGGCGCGCCCTTTACCAACTTAGTACGCCGCCCTGAGTTAGTGGCTTTGTTGCGCCAAGGCCCCAGTAGCGAGCCTTTGATTTTGGCTGGCATGCGTCCCTCCGATCCCTTGCTGTCGGTGCAAGTCATTCCCTTTGGTGTGAGCCAAACCCTCGTGGTGGCACGGGATATTTCCCATCTGGCCAAGCTGGAGCGCATGCGCAGCGACTTTGTGGCCAATGTCTCCCACGAATTAAAAACGCCCCTGACCGTGGTATCCGGCTTTGTGGAGACCCTGCTGGATTTCGGGGACGAATTGAGCTTGGATGAGCGCTCCCATTATCTGAACTTAGTGATGGATCAGTCTCGGCGCATGCAGGGCTTGGTGGATGATTTGCTGACCTTGGCGGCCTTGGAAAGCGATGGCCCACCGGCCCACGAAGAGCATTTGTCCATTGCAATCTGTATGGAAGCGGTGGTGGACGAGGCGCAAGCCTTGTCGGCAGGGCGCCATCGTATCGAGTTGGTGCCGGGACGGGATGGGGAGCTATTTGCTTCTGCCAAAGAAATCCACAGCGCCCTTGCTAACTTGGCCAGCAATGCCGTGCGTTACACCCCCGAGCACGGCACGATCCGCTTTACATGGCAGCTAGATGCCCAAGGCCTGATCTTGCAAGTGTGTGATAACGGTATTGGCATTAGTGCCGAGCATTTGCCGCGCCTCACCGAACGCTTTTACCGGGTGGATCGGGGCCGTTCCCGTGAAAACGGCGGCACGGGTTTGGGGCTGGCTATCGTCAAGCACGTCATGACGCGCCACCAGGGTGAATTGCGTATTGATAGCCATCCCGGCAAAGGAAGTTGCTTTGCTATGCACTTCCCCGCGAGTCGTGTTGCGCCCTCGGGTACCCCCCCCGCCGCGCCTGCGTCCTCGTGTCTGTGCACCTTTACCGGGGATGAATCTTCGCCTAGCGCATGCTGCTAATGCGTGCCACGCTTGCTGCGCTTAGGTGGGCGTGCTGGCTTCGGTCTTGCCGTCATTACGGCTCACTTGGCTGAAGGCGGCGCGAATGAAGTCATTGCCTTGGTGCAGCACGACGCCCAGTTCGGCCACAAAAGGCCGACCACTGTGCACGTCTAAGTGCAATCCCGCCTGATAGAGCTTACGGGGAATCACGAGGCTGATCTCTTCGTGTAGGGCCGTGACACCGGGGAGCAAAAAGGCCGCGCTCCAGTGCTCTTCGGTGCTGTGCTCGGGTTTCACCAGCACCGGGCGGGGAATGCCGCCCATGATATTGACGCCGATCATCAGCGTGCCGTCGTCGGCAAACATCAGCCAGCAAATGCGCGCCAGCATGAAATTTTTGGCGTTGGGCGGATGTAGGCCCAATAAATCCCCGTACGACACATCTGGATAGGGCTTGTGGCGATGCAGCCGAAAGCCATTCACCGACTCGTTCACCAAGTCCCAATGCTGGGGCTTGGGGGTTTGGTCGAATTCCTCATCCTCGTCACCCTCATTAGGGCGCGTTTCGGCGTCGGCGCGGGTGCGGAAGCTGGCTTGAAGCGCCCGCTCGCCCATGAGCTGGGTGTAGATGAGATTGAACTGGGCCGTGACTTCGAGCTGACCTTGCGCCGCCCGGCGGACAAAGCGCCGATTGCGCGGCTGCACACACCAAATGCGCAGCAGCAAACTCAGCACCCGCTGCGCGTCGCTACTGGTGCAGTCTTTACCCAAGCCCAAGGTGGCCGGAGTGGCGCCTTGGTGCAGGCGTGCTAAGGTCAGGCGCAGCGTATTTTTCAGCCGGTCGGTGATGATTTGGCGCTGGGTGAAGTTGTCGCTATTGCGGCTGCCCGGTAGCGGCCCGAAGGTGCACACGAAATCCACCACATACAGCGGTTTTTGTTCCTCATCCACGGGGGCGAGGTTCACCAGTCGTGCGTAGCGCTGCGTCCAGCGCAGTATCCAGGCGAATTCCCGGCTGCTGCGGCAGTAGGGCTCCGCCAGGGCCACCAGCAATACGCGGCAATAGGCGTCTAACGCGGTCTCGAAATGGGGATGTTTGGGAATATCTGGCGCCACATTCACCGCCGCGAGGCCCAGTTCTTCCGTGGTGGCGAAATAGCCGTGCAGCACGCTCCACGCGGTGCGCGACACCTGACGCCGGGCGCGGAAGTAGTCCAGAATCACTTGACCACTGAAATACACGCAGCGCTGACACACCAGCGCCAAGTGTTCCGCCATGTTTTGGTCGTAAGCCCCTAGCCGGGCCACGTCGGCGTAAGACTGGGCTACCCGATGCCATAAGGTCACAACACGATGAAAGCTCATGTCGCCTTTGCCCACCGGCAACAGGGGGCGCATGCTGTAGTGGCTGGCTAATTCCCCTTGGGCAAAATCCAGCTTGGGGCGCATGGCCTCCAGGATACGCAGATAGGCAGCGGGAGCGGGGGGCTTGTCCAGCATGCCATTCACCAACTCCAGCAACTGCATTTGTACCCGCTCTGGATCGGTGAGAGCCAGAACGTTCAGATAATTCAGACATTGCTGCTCGTCGGAATGATCGGTAATCACAGAGCTAGGGGTGAGTGGCTGCACGGCTTAGCCTTTTTCGTGATGACCCAGTGCGCAATGAATGACGTGGCTCAGGGCCGCACACAGGCGCTCCCGGTCAGCGGGCGCCGGGCCACTGGCCTCGGGGCGCAGCGCCTCGGCCCAGATGGGACGAGGGAAATGCCGGTCGTCCCGATAGCGGGGAATCACATGCCAGTGCAAATGGGGCACCACATTGCCCAAGCTGGCGAGATTGATTTTGTCCGGTTGGCACACTTGGCGCAGAGCGGTTTCCGTGGCCAGCACCACTTTCATCAAGTGCTGACGCTGCAAAGGCTCTAAATCGGTCATTTCCGCCACATGGGCGTGCCAGACCACGCGGCAAAAATCGGGATAGCCCGCTTCTTGAACGCGAATCACGCGGCACAGCTCGTCTTGCCATAACACATCGCCACCGGCCTGCTGGCACAGCTCACAAGAAGTAGTAGAAGTGCTCATACGGGTTTGACCTTAAAAGTGAAATTCGGCGCGCAGCATGGGCGTGCGCGCCCAGGCGCCGCGCCCGGCGGGGCCGGTGTGATCGTTGCCAAACTTATTGCGCCACCACTCATAGCCCACGCCCGCCTGCCACTGGCCCTTTTTGGCCTGGAGGCTGGGGCTGAAATCGTAGAGCAGGGCCATGTCCACATGGGTTTCAGCGGCGGTGCTGCCGCCAAATTCGTTGTTGCCTTTGGCGGCGATAAAGTCGGCGTAACCTTTGAATTGCCAACGCTCGTTCAGGGCGATGCCCCACGCCACATCCAGGGCAGGGTGAACGCGATAGTGGTAGCGAGCGGTGTCGGTTTGTGTGGCGGAGTTGTAGGGCGCGTTGCTTTCCCACAGGGCCAATAGACTGAGCTTGAGATAGCCCGGCACGTCAAACATCACAGACGGCCCGGCCACCCACATGCGCTTGTGGGAGTTGTAGCCCACGTCATGCTTGTTATTCACGTCCAGACCGACAGTAAACCCCACGCCCCGCACTGGCCCCTTGGCCCAGGATTGGCCAGTGAGGCGTTCAAAATCCAGCGTGTTGCGATACACCAGATAGCATTCCCGCGCTCCGGCGCTGCTGCCTGCGGCGGCGGGTTCTTGGCTATTGGAAAACAAGCAATCTAAGTTGGCGAATTGCGTGCCGTACTGATAGCCGCTGGCATGGGTGAGGCTGTAGATGTGCTTGCTAATGTCTTGGTTGTTATAGGGTTCAGCAAATTGCTGGCCATAACGAATGCCCACGCTGGTATCACTCCATTCCAAGGCCTGCGCCGTAGTAGGCAAAACAGCACACAGGGCACAGGCTAAAGCCGAAAGTCGCAACGTGTTACGCATGGGTATTCCTGATGGTCATAAGCGAAACGCGGGCTCATCACCCGCGTTTCTATACAAAGCGAGGCGTGTTACCCCACGGTGCGGGTATTAACCGAAATGGCACACGTAGTGGTAGGGCTCGTCGCAGGCGATTTGGAAGCTGGAATCGCCGGGCACATTGAAGCTTTCGCCCGCGCCGTAGGTCTTCCATTCGCTTTCGCCCTTGAGCAGCACGCGGCAGGCACCGCCTACGCCTTCCATCACTTCCGGCGCGCCGGTGTTGAAGGTCAGGCTGGAGGGCAGAATCACGCCCACGGTCTTTTTGGTGCCGTCTTCCAGAATCACGGTGTGGCTCACGCACTTGCCGTCGAAGTACACATTGGCTTGCTTAACTACGGATACGTTGTCGTACTGAGACATTTAAATTCCCCAAACTCGTTCAATGATGTTCTTGGTAATGAAGCCCAACATGCCGAAGGCCAGGACGAAAAACAGCACCATGGTGCCAGTCTTGCCGGCTTTAGAGCGCCAAGCAATTTCGCCGATGATGAACAGCATGTACAGGATGAAACCCCCTAAGCCCCAAGTGGCGCCGAAGGCCGCGATTTGTTCTTCGCTATAGCCGAACATAAGTAATGTGAGGGGTGAGGAGTGAAGGGTGAGGAGAGGGGCGCCGAATGCCGCCTCTGCTCCTCAAGTGCTATCACACCACGCCTTTTCCTAAATGATGGGTTGAACAGGGTATGGGGGTGGCGTGACTCCTCACTCCTCTCCCCTCACACCTCACGCTTTACGAGCCGCCAAATTGGCTGCAATGCGCATGCGCAGGGCGTTCAGCTTGATGAAGCCGCCGGCATCCTTCTGGTCGTAAGCACCGGCGTCATCTTCGAAAGTGGCGATGGTGGGGTCGAACAGGGAATCGGTCTTGGAATCGCGACCGGTGACGATCACATTGCCCTTGTACAGCTTGATGCGCACCCAGCCATTGACGACGGCTTGGGTGTGGTCGATCAGCACTTGCAGGGCCTTGCGCTCTGGGCTCCACCAGTAGCCGTTGTACACCAGGCTGGCGTAACGGGGCATCAGGTCGTCCTTCAGGTGAGCGACTTCACGGTCCAGGGTAATGGATTCGATGGCGCGGTGGGCGCGCAGCAGGATGGTGCCGCCGGGGGTTTCGTAGCAACCACGGGACTTCATGCCCACGTAGCGGTTTTCCACCAGATCCAGACGGCCAATGCCGTGCTTGCCTCCCAATTGGTTCAGGGTGGCCAGCAGCTTGTCGGCGGACATGCGCTCGCCGTTGATGGACACCAGATCGCCCTTTTCAAACTCCAGGTCGATGTATTCGGCGGCATCGGGGGCGGCTTCCGGGGACACCGTCCAGCGCCACATGGATTCTTCCGCTTCCGCAGCCGGGTCTTCCAGGTGACGGCCTTCGTAAGAAATGTGCAGCAGGTTGGCGTCCATGGAGTAGGGGGAGCCGCCTTGCTTGTGCTTTTGGTCGATGGGAATGCCGTGTTGTTCGGCGTAGGCCATCAGCTTCTCGCGGGACAGCAGATCCCATTCGCGCCAGGGGGCGATCACTTTGATGCCGGGCTTGAGCGCATAGGCGCCCAGCTCGAAACGCACTTGGTCATTGCCCTTGCCGGTGGCGCCGTGGGAAATGGCGTCAGAGCCCGTGAGGTTGGTGATTTCGATCAGGCGCTTCGCGATGAGCGGACGAGCGATGGAGGTGCCCAGCAGATACTCGCCTTCGTAAATGGTGTTGGCGCGGAACATGGGGAACACGAAATCGCGCACGAATTCTTCGCGCAGATCGTCGATGAAAATGTTCTCGGGCTTGATGCCGAATTGCAGCGCCTTAGCACGGGCCGGTTCCAGCTCTTCGCCTTGGCCCAGGTCAGCGGTGAACGTCACCACTTCGCATTGATAGGTGTCTTGCAGCCATTTCAGAATCACGGAGGTGTCCAAACCACCGGAATAGGCCAGTACTACTTTTTTAATGTCGCTCATAGCTCGTCTTCGCGGATGCCCGCGTTCTTTAACAAATGATTTAACAAGCCGGCCTTGAGAGTTTGACCCGCATGAACCGGAACCGAAAGTCGCACCGGGTTACCCGGACGACCGTAGATGTGGTGGCTGCCATTGATACGCAGTAGCAGCCAGCCCCGTTGCTCTAGGGCACGGCACAAGACCTTGCCCGAAATGGATTTCAAACCGCAATCTCCAGAATGCGATCATGGCTGGCCAGGGGAATGGTGCTGATATCCACGGACAAACAGCCTTCCACCGCCTCGTAGAGATTGCTTAACAGCTCTTCAAATGTTTCGCCTTGGGAGGCACAACCAGGAATGGCCGGTACTTCAGCCCAATAGCCCCCTTCTTCTGCTTCATGAACCAAGACCTTGAGTTTCATTAGGGTATCTCCTGTGCAATGGGGCTGACGAGGTGCTGCCTTTAAGACTCAACCTTGCCCAACAGCAAATATTCCATCAGTGCTTTTTGCACGTGCAGGCGGTTTTCGGCTTCGTCCCAGACGCGGCTTTGTGGGCCGTCGATGACTTCAGCGGTGACTTCTTCGCCGCGATGGGCGGGCAGGCAGTGCAGGAACATGGCGTGGGGTTTGGCCACGCGCATCATGTCCGCGTCCACTTGCCAGTCGGCGAAGTCTTTGAGGCGTTCTTCGTTTTCGGCTTCAAAACCCATGGATGTCCAGACATCGGTGGTGACAATGTCCGCGCCTTTGGCGGCTTCCATAGGGTCGGCGAATTGCTCGTAGTGGTCGGTGCCATAGAGGCCCGCCCGCTCTGGTTCCACTTCGTAACCGGGCGGGGTGGAAACATGGACATTGAAGTCCAGTACTTCCGCCGCTTGTAGCCAGGTGTTGCACACGTTGTTGGAATCACCAATCCAGGCCACGGTCTTGCCTTGGATGGAGCCATGTTGCTCGATCCAGGTGTAGATGTCGGCCATGATCTGGCAGGGGTGGTATTCGTTGGTCAGGCCGTTGATGACCGGCACGCGGGAATTGGCCGCGAAGCGCTCGATGATGTCTTGTTCGTAGGTACGAATCATCACCAGATCGCTCATGCGCGAGATCACTTGTGCCGCATCTTCCACCGGCTCGCCCCGACCTAATTGCGAGTCGCGGGTGTTGAGGTAAATGGCGGAGCCGCCCAGCTGTTGCATGCCCGCTTCAAAGGACAGGCGGGTGCGGGTACTGGCTTTTTCAAAAATCATCACCAAAGTGCGGTCGGTGAGAGGCCAGTATTTTTGGTAGGACTTGAATTGCTGCTTGATCCAGGTGCTGCGTTGGAACAAGTAGTCGTATTCGTCGCGGGAGAAATCCTTGAATTGCAGGTAATGTCTAGGTGCCGTCATGAGGAGGCTCTATCGGTGAAGTAGTCGTGGCAGCGACTCACGACGCAGCCCCCCCTCTAACAAGAGCGGGGGCTTGGGGTTGATGGCACAAGGCCGAAGGGGTTGAACAAAGCATGCTGCGCTGGTGGGCTGTCGCTGAATCAGGCCGCCAGAAAATCTCGAATCAGGGCGCTGAGCTGGGTGACTAACAGCTCGGCTTCGGCATCGCTAAAGGTCAGAGGCGGCAAGAGGCGCACCACGGCATCGGCGGTGACGTTAATCAGCAGGCCTTGCTCCAGGGCTTGGCTCACCAACACGCCGCAGGGGCGATCCAACTCGATACCGATCATCAAACCGGCACCGCGAATGGAGACCACCGCTTTTTCACCGGCCAGGGCTTGGGCAAAATCGGCCCGCAGCTTATCGCCCAGTTGCGCAGCGCGGGCCATCAGGCCGTCGCTCTCGATGGTTTCAATGGTGGTTTGGGCGGCACGGCAGGCCAGGGGATTGCCGCCAAAAGTGGAGCCATGATTGCCCGGCTTAAACAAGCCAGCGGCTTTGCCTGCGGTCAAACAAGCGCCCACGGGCACGCCAGAACCTAAGCCTTTCGCCAAGGTTACGACATCCGGCAGGATGCCTGCGTGTTGGTAGCCAAACCACTTGCCGGTGCGGGCCATGCCACATTGCACTTCGTCGCAAATCAGCAGCCAGCCCTTTTGGTCGCACAGGGCGCGCAATTCTTGTTGGAAAGCCAGGTCGGCCAGATGAATGCCGCCTTCACCCTGAATCATTTCCAGCATCACCGCCACCACGCTGGAATTGTGCTCGGCCACGGATTGGATTGAGGCCAAATCGTTGTAAGGCACGCGCACAAAACCGGCCACTAAGGGCTCAAAACCGGCTTGGGCCTTGCGATTACCCGTGGCAGAGAGTGTAGCCATGGTGCGGCCATGGAAGGCTTTTTCCATGACGATGATGTTGGGCACTTCGATGCCCTTTTGGTGGCCATAGAAGCGCGCCAACTTGATGGCGGCTTCGTTGGCTTCGCAACCGGAATTGCAGAAGAATACTTCTTCCATGCCGGACAACTCGGCCAGCTTATCGGACAGTTGTTCTTGGCCCAGGATGCGGTACAGATTGGAGGTGTGCAGCACTTTGCTGGCTTGATCGGCCAAAGCGGCCACCAGCTTGGGGTGGTTGTGGCCCAAGGTGTTTACCGCGATACCGGATAAGGCATCCAGATAACGCTTACCCGCTTCGTCAAACAACCAAGAACCTTCACCATGGGTAAAGGCCACAGGCAGGCGGGCATAGGTATTCATGACATGGGACATGGGCACGGCTCCGAAAGGTGGCTTTGTAAAGAAAAAAGCACAAAAAGCAACACGGCGCGCATACGCCGGTCTATGCCGTCGAAATGCCGCCGTGGCGAGGTATTAATTTGAGGCTGGATACTACTTGAAGTGCCGCGTCTTGTGTAGGGTCTGGCTAACTGGGAGCTGGGCTTAGAAATTTTGGTTCGGACGGTTTTTCGCGTCATCCCGTTTTTTCAATTCCCGTAGCCGGGCGTCTACGCTGGACAGTTCGTAGAAATCGCCGTCGCCCGCTTGCTGGGCTAATTCCAGTTGCTCGATGGCATCCCGTACCCGGCCCTGTTGTAGATACAGCTCCGCTTGGGCTCGGTGTTGGCGCAGGCGCAGGCCGAGGGCGCCATAGGCACGGGCTTGCAGGGCAAAGAGCTCCACGTCCCCTGGCCGGTGCAGGAGTTCTTGCTCCATCAATTGCGCGGCAGTGCGGGCGTCCCGTTGCGCCAAGAGCGCTTCGGCATAGCCCATCACCAAACCGGCATCGTGGGGGTAGCGCTCTAGGCCTTTGCGGTAAAGATTCAGGGCCGCGTTCCAATCCCGTTCCGCCCATTTAATTTCGGCGGCCAGGGTTTCGAGCATGGGTGTTTGGATTTTGGCCTGACGCAGGGTATTCAATTCCACGCCCGCCGCGCTGGGACGGTTGTCGGCCAACAGCGCCCGCGCCAGCCCATAGTGGGCGGCCACTTCGGTGGTGGTGTACTTCTTATTGCTCAGTTCGCTTTGGAAAAACGCCAGCGCCTCGGCCGGGGTGTTTTCCAGTACTCGCAGCTTGGCTTGCACCAGTTGGTAATCCAAAGAATTAGCCGTGGCATGGGGGCGCAATTGCTGAATACGGCCTTCCATGTCGGCAATCCGCTCGGTGGTTAGCGGGTGGCTGAGTAGATAAGCGGGGGCATTGTTTTGGTACAGGCGCGATTCCCGCTGGAGACGCTCAAAAAAGCCAGACATGCCGCGCACGTCAAAGCCCGCCGCGTCTAGGCGTTGCAGGCCGAGACGGTCGGCTTCCCGTTCAAAGTCCCGGCTGTAGTTCAACTGGGTTTGGGCGCTGGCGGCCATCCCGCCCGCCATGGCGGCTTGGGACACTTGACCATTGGAACGGGCAGCCAGCACGGCCACCAAAACACTGGCTAGGGTAATCAGGCTGCTTTCTTTTTGTTTGCCCACCATGCGCGCAATGTGGTGCTGGGTGACGTGGGACACTTCGTGGGCCAGCACCCCAGCCAATTCGGACTCGGAACGACTGGCGAGAATGGTGCCGCTATGGACGCCAATAAAGCCGCCGGGCATGGCAAAAGCGTTGAGGCTACTGTCACGCATGACAAAAAAACGGAATGCATGGGCGCGACCTTCCGGCAGGGCCACGGCTAGGCGTGTGCCCAGCTTGCCCACATAGGCGCTGACTTCGGGATCGTCCAGGTACGACGGATCATTCCAGCGAATGTCGCGCATGGCGGTTTCACCGATGCGCTGCTCCATGGCGGGGGAGAGATCCATCTGCGACATTTCCCCCAAGTCCGGCAAACCATCCGCGTGCAAGCTATGCGGTAGCAGGGCCAACAACGTGGCGAGAACGAAAGTGCGGCGCAGAAACATGGGGGCGAGCAGAGGCAAAAATAGGGCGGGGCATTATGGCGGCCCCCTCTAGCGAGCGTCTAGTGGCGATACAAAATTGTGCGGGCTGGTAAAGTAGCGCCCCCGTATAAATAGGAGCTGCTGCCGTGGCCATTGATCCTTCTGCCCTGACTCATTTCAATGCTGCTGGGCAAGCCCATATGGTGGACGTGGGCGCCAAAGCGGAAACGGAACGCTTGGCCCGTGCCTGTGGGCGCATCTTGATGCAGCCTGACACCTTCACCCTGGTGCAAAACGGCACGGCCAAAAAAGGCGACGTGCTGGGCATTGCCCGTATCGCCGCCATCCAAGGGGCGAAACGCACCGCCGACCTCATCCCCCTGTGCCATCCCATTCCCCTGACCCGTGTGGATGTGGAGTTTCAGCTTGAGCCGGAACAGTGCGCCGTGTACTGCACCGTGGAGGCCCGCACCGTGGGCCGTACGGGGGTGGAAATGGAAGCCCTCACTGCCGTGAATACCGCTCTGCTCACCATTTACGACATGCTCAAAGCCGTGGATAGAGGCATGCACATGGAGGGCATCCGCCTGCTGGAAAAAGTCGGTGGCAAGTCGGGCCATTGGCAGGCGGCATAAGGCGTCGTCCTTGCCGCCTCATCCGCCCCCACAGAATCACCGTCCTATTTGATAGCCTCTTTTGGAGCCACCATGCCCCTGATCGACCAAAATCTGCTCAACGACGTTTGCGCCGAAGCGCAAGCCAGCCCCCGGCAGCGCAAAAACCGCAATTTCCACAGCCACGACCAAGCGCCGTGCCATCGTTTGTTAAACGCCATCGAACCGGGCTCGTATGTGGCTCCCCATCGGCACCTCGACCCGAACAAAGAAGAAACCATAATCGTGTTGCGGGGCCGCTTGGGCTGTGTGGAATTTGACGAGCAAGGCGGCATCTTGAGCTACGCCGCCCTCTGCACCGACCACGAGGCCATGGCCGTTAATCTGCCCGTAGGCCGCTATCACACCGTATTCGCCCTAGAGCCCAACACGGTGTTTTTCGAAGCCAAGGCCGGGCCTTACCAGCCACTTAGCCCCGAAGAGAAAGCCCCCTGGGCCCCCGCCGAAAACAGCCCCGACGCCCCGGCCTATCTCCAAAGCCTCACCGCCCTGTTTACCCAATAAGCCCCAAACCCGTAGGAACGCCGAGCTCCCGCTCGGCAGGGGGGGATTAATCCCGGAAGTTGCCAGCGCGGATGGGGAAGTCGCTGATGCCTTTGGTGATGTGGGCGATGGTGGCTTGTAGCTCGTCCCGTTTGGCGCCTTGCACGCGCACGGCGTCGCCCTGGATGCTGGCCTGCACTTTGAGCTTAGAGTCTTTAATCATTTTCACGATCTTCTTAGCCAGCTCGCTCTCGATCCCCACCTTGATCTTCAGCTCTTGCTTGACCTTGTTGCCGGAGATTTTTTGCACCGCTTGGGCGTCGAGGCGCTTGGTGCTTTCCTTTTCCTTCTTCTCCATGGCTGGGAAGAGCAGGTCTTTGATCTGATCCAGTTGGAAATCCGAATCGCCGTGCAGGGTGATGAGCTTATTTTTCTCGTCCAGTTCTACCTTGGCCGAGGTGCCCTTGAAATCGTAGCGGTTTTCAATGGCGCGACTGGTCACGTCAATAGCGTTCTTCAACGCCACCATATCGGCTTCAGAGCTGAAATCAAAGGAAGGCATAGCGGATCTCTCGCAGCAAAAAAGGGCGGATTATCCTAGAAACCGCCCTGCTGTGGGATGGCGCAACGCGGGGGCTTAGTTGTCAGATAGGGCGCTGGAGAGCAGGCGAGCGGTGATGTCCACGATGGGGATCACCCGTTCGTAGGCCATGCGCGTGGGGCCGATCACGCCCACAGAGCCGACCACTTGGCCGTTGACCTCGTAAGGGGCGGCCACCACGCTGCATTCGTCCAGGGGCGCCAAGCCGGATTCGCCGCCGATGAAAATCTGCACGCCGTCGGCCCGGTTAGAGAGCTCCAACAGGCCCATGAGGGCGGTTTTTTTCTCGAACAGATCAAACAGGGTGCGCAGGCGCTGCATGTTGGAGGACAAGTCTTCCACGCCCAAGAGATTGCGCTCGCCAGAGATCACCACCGGCTCGGCGCTGTTTTCCACCGCCTCGCTACCGGCTTCCACGGCAGCGCGCATGAGCTCGCTCATATCGGAATGAAGCTGTTTGAGTTCGGCTTGGAGACGGTGGCGTATGCCTTCAAAGTCGTGCCCGGCGTAGTGTTGGTTGAGAAAGTTGGCCGCTTGGGTCAGCTCCGAAGCACTGTAGTTACGCTCGGTGAACAGAATGCGGTTTTGCACGTCGCCGTCTTGGGTGACGATGATGAGCAAAATCCGTTTGTCCGACAGACTTAAAAATTCGATTTGCCGAATCCGGGGCGCCGGACGCCGGGGGGCAATCACCACCCCAGCAAATTGCGTGAGATTCGAGAGTAGTTGGGAGGCAGAATTAATCAGGCGCTGGGGATGATTGCGCTGCAACTGGTCTTCCAGCTCATGAACGCGGCTTTGCTGCAAAGGCTGGGTGGTGAGCAGAGTATCGACAAAAAAGCGATAGCCCCGCGCTGTGGGAATGCGCCCGGCGGAGGTGTGAGGGCTGGCGATAAAGCCCATTTCCTCCAAGTCTGACATCACATTGCGCACCGTAGCGGGCGACACTTCTAAGCCCGAGTATTTGGACAAGGTGCGCGACCCCACGGGCTGGCCC
>JACCDO010984704.1_pt1 | contig 20566 bp, 22 predicted proteins | sample 7446101 | NCBI WGS metagenome assembly JACCDO01 (sample SAMN15323440, study PRJNA562643) | freshwater metagenome | isolation source: river surface water | place: USA:Blue River Watershed | collected 2017-08-16
AGCTTGAGTTCACCGAACTCACCGATGTGATGGCCGGCGTGGACTTCAAAGTCTTCAGTGGCCCAGCCACCACCCCCGGTGGTCGAGTGGTGGCCCTGCGTGTGCCCCATGGCGGCGACATGTCCCGTGGCGAAATCGATGGCTTCACTGAATTCGTCAAGATTTATGGCGCCAAGGGTCTGGCTTGGATCAAGGTCAACGAATTGGCCAAGGGCCGCGATGGCTTGCAGTCACCCATCGTCAAAAACCTGCACGATCAGGCCATCGAATCCATCCTCAAGCGCACTGGTGCGCGCGATGGCGACATCCTCTTCTTCGGGGCCGACAAAGCCAAGATCGTCAACGATTCCATGGGCGCATTGCGCTTGAAGATCGGTTTGAGCGAGTTCGCCAAGAAGCATGGTTTGTTTGAGGACCGTTGGGCCCCCATGTGGGTGGTTGACTTCCCCATGTTCGAGTTCGACGAAGACGAACAGCGTTACAACGCGGTCCACCATCCCTTCACGGCTCCCAAAGATGGCCACGAAGACTGGATGGAAACCGCCCCCGAGAAGTGCTTGGCCAAGGGTTACGACATGGTGCTCAATGGCTGGGAAATCGGCGGCGGCTCAGTCCGCATTCACCGAGCCGAGGTGCAAAAGAAGGTCTTTGATGCCCTCAAGATTTCTCCTGAAGACGCCCAACATAAATTTGGCTTCTTGCTCGACGCCCTTCAATACGGTGCACCCCCCCACGGTGGCCTCGCTTTTGGGTTGGACCGCATCGTGACCCTGATGACGGGTGCCGAGTCCATTCGCGATGTGATCGCTTTTCCCAAGACGCAGCGCGCTCAGTGTTTGCTTACCCAAGCTCCCAGCCCCGTGGACGAAAAACAATTGCGCGAATTGCACATCCGCTTGCGCAATCCGGTGGCATCGGCCTGATCACACTTCGTTCTTCGCACCTCGCCCGCACTCAGTCGCTGCAGCCCAAGGTCTGGGCCAGATCGAAAAAGTCCCGCACATGCAAGTCGTTTCCGGCTTGCGGTGAGACATCTTTGGCTTCGGTTCGGCTGAATTCCCAAGGTCGCTCCACATAAGCGGTGCGCAGGCCACAGCGCCTGGCCCCTTCAAGGTCGTCGTGATGCGCCGCCACCAGCATGACCTCATGCGCTTGAAGTCCAAACACTTTGGCCACACCCAAATAGGTCGCTGGATCGGGCTTGTAAGCCTTGAAGACTTCGGCACTGAGCACGCAATCCCAGGGCAGGCCCGCCCGCTTGGCCATGTGCGTGAGCAAACCCAAGTTGCCGTTGGACAAGGGGGTGATGACAAATTTGCGTTTGAGTTTGATCAGTCCACCCACGCTGTCGGGCCAGGCGTTGAGCCGATGCCAGACGCGATTCAAGTGACGCAGCTGTTCTTCGCTCATTTGTCCCAAGCCAAAAGGTTCGATCAGGGTTTGCAGGATTTGCCAATGCAAGTCATCGATCAGTGTCCAGGCCTGTTCGCCCGACATGACCCGCGCCATCGCAGGTTTGTAACCGGCGCGCCAGGCGGTGGCAAAGGCATGGCCATCGACATGGGGTGCCAGCGTTCGCATTTCATCGACGATGCTGCCGTGCCAATCCACCACCGTACCAAAGACATCGAAGGCCAAGACCTTGACCGAATCTTGCAGCTTGGGGTTCATGTTCAGTCCAATCGAAAAGAGTTTGGGTTTGCAAGGCACAGGCTTTGAGCATCTGATCAAATCCTGCTGCAACCAGAGCTTGCATTGCACCATGAACTCGACTACACAAACAGTGCGCCCAGTCACTCAGGAGGCCCCCAGCCCGCCGAGCCTGGCAAGGGCTTGCCGTTTTTGGTTCAAGCTGGGTTGCCTCAGCTTTGGCGGGCCAGCAGGCCAGATTGCCATGCTGCATCAAGAGTTGGTGGTGCGTCAGCGATGGATTTCAGAACGGCGTTTTTTGCACGCCCTGAATTACTGCATGGTCTTACCCGGCCCAGAAGCACAACAACTCGTCACCTACATGGGTTGGCTGATGCACAAAACCTGGGGCGGTCTCATTGCGGGCGCGCTGTTTGTCTTGCCCTCTTTGGGCGTCTTGGTGGCGCTGTCGTGGCTTTATGTGACTTATGCGGATTGGCCCTGGATCAGCCATGCTTTCGCAGGCATCAAACCGGCTATCGTGGCCATCGTGGTGCACGCTGCATATCGCATTGGCGGGCGAGTCCTGACGCACCCCGGACTGTGGGTTTTGAGCCTGTGCGCTTTTGTCGCCATGGCCATCTTGCAATGGCCATTCGCACTCATTCTTGCAGGCGCCGCGGCCATCGCTTGGTTATGGTCGCGCATGGCCCCTGAGGCCTTCAAGGCCAATCACCATTTAACCCCTGCAGTTTCTGCCGAGCACGCCAAGGCTTGGATTGACGACGACACACCACTGCCACCCCATGCACAAGGCAGCGTCGGGCGCAGCGTGCGTGTGGTGTGCGTGGGGTTGTCGCTGTGGGCTTTGCCCCTTGCGCTGGTGTGGGCCGTGTTGGGTGGTGCTCATTTGCTCACAGACTTGGCTTGGTTCTTCACCAAGGCTGCCTTGCTCACGTTTGGTGGTGCGTATGCGGTGTTGCCCTATGTGCACCAGGGCGCAGTGCTTGAATACGCTTGGTTGAGTTCGGCTCAAATGATGGACGGCTTGGCCCTTGGAGAAACCACTCCCGGTCCATTGATCATGGTGGTGGCTTTTGTGGGATTTCTTGCCGGTCATGCTCATGCCACGGCGGGCAGTTCAGACGCGTTCGCTTGGGGTTTGCTGGCGGCCGCTTGGGTCACTTGGTTCACTTTTTTACCGTCCTTTGTTTTCATCTTGGCGGGTGCACCGTGGGTGGAGCGCACGCAAAATCAACTCGATTGGACCGCACCACTGGCAGGCGTATCGGCCGCTGTGGTGGGTGTGATTGCGCACCTGGCCTTGAGTTTTGCCCAGCACGGGTTTTGGCCTCAAGGCTGGTCTGGCCCCATTCAATGGGGGGCTGTCGCCATCGCCGTGCTGGGTCTGGTGACCTTGGTCAAATTCAAGCGCAGTGTGCTGGAACTCATGGTCTGCAGCGCCCTAGCGGGCTTGATCCTTCATGGCCGATAAGATGACACCATGCCCCAATCCAGGTCTTTCAAAATTCCGCAGTCGGTGCTGGTGCTCATTCATACCCCTGACCTGGAGGTCTTGTTGATTCAGCGCGCCGATGCCATGACTTGGCAATCGGTCACAGGGAGCCTGGATCAATTGAGCGAACCCTTCGCCGCCGCCGCTGTGCGCGAGGTGATGGAGGAAACCGGCATCGATGCCCTAGCGCCTGGCCACCGTCTGATCGACTGGCAGCTTCAAAACATTTATGACATCTATCCTCACTACTTGCATCGCTACCCACCGGGTGTGTCGCGCAACACCGAGCGGGTGTTTGGGCTGACCATCCCTGGCCGTTTGCCCATACGCCTGAGCCCCGAGGAACATGTGGCGCACCAATGGTTGAATTGGTTGGAGGCGGCCGATGTGGTGAGTTCGGGCTCGAATGCCGAGGCCATTTTGCAATTGCCACAACGACTGAACGAGGTGCCATGAATCCCGTTCGTGTCGTGACCTACAACATTCACAAAGGCGTGCGCGGTACGCGGTGGTCGCCGCGTGTGGAATTGCACAACCTGGCCTTGGCCATGTCCGAGTTCGACGCCGATCTGATTGCCTTGCAAGAGGCGCGTCATGCCGTCAGTGCGGCAACGCCGGGCGTGTCTTCGCGCCACCTCGACTCAAACCAGTCACAAAGCCAAGCCCACTTTCTCGCACCTTTAGGCTATGAGGTGGTCTACCAAACCAATGCCATCACCCAAAGCGGCGAGCATGGCAACGCCTTGCTCACGCGGTGGCCTGTGGTGCGCCATCAGCATCACGATGTCTCTGACCACCGACTCGAGCAACGCGGCCTTTTGCACGTTGAAGTCAGGTGTCACGACCAAGCCCTTCATGTCATCGTCGTTCATCTTGGGCTTTTGCCCGGTAGCCGCCGCAGACAGGTTGCACTGTTGCGCGATTTCATCCACCGCCAAATCCCAGCCGATCAAGCGGTGACCGTTGCCGGCGCGTGCAACGATTGGGGCCCGATGGCGCGTCGATTGCTGGGGCATTCTGGATTCCTGTCGCCTGAACCCGTGAAGACGTTCCCATCGCGCTGGCCTGTGGCAGCGCTGGATCAAGTTCTGGCGCGACGGCTCAAACCCTTGTCGGCCTCGGCCCCCAAGGGCAAAGTTTGGCATCGCATGTCCGATCATTTGCCGCTCATCGTCGATTGGGCCTGGCCCAGGCAAAGGCAGTCCCATGGCTGAGGGCTCTTTCGCGCAATGGGTGGACAAGGCCGAAACCGAATTGGCCCTCAAAGGTGATGCCACGCCATCCGCATGGACCCTGCTTGAAGGCAGTCAAGCGTTTTTCCCAGCGTTGTGCCAAGCCTTTGCGAACGCCCGTCACCGCATTTGGCTTGAGACCTACATCCTTGACGAACACGGTGGTACCGCCACGGTGTTGAACGCATTGGCCGAAGCCGCAAAGCGAGGCGTGGAGGTGCGGGTGCTGATCGATGGCTTTGGCACGCCTGACTTGCCTGCAGCTTGGGTCAAGCGCTGGCAAGAAGCCGGTGTGAACTGGCGCACCTATAACCCGCTGGGGCCAGGCGGGCTGTGGTTCCCCAGCCGCTGGCGTCGCTTGCACCGCAAGCTGTGTGTGGTGGACGATCAATGGGCGTTTTGCGGAGGCATCAACCTCATCGACGATTGGTACGACCCCATACGCCATGAAATCGTGGACCGCCCGCGTTTGGATTATTCGGTTCAGGTCACTGGCGCCATGGTTTCCAAGGTGGCCAGCATCATGAATGAATTGTGGTGGCGCATGGACGTGGCCGAACACCTGCGCGAGCGTGAAGTGGGTCATGCCATAGGTTTGTTGAGGTTGCGAGACTGGCGTCGCTTGTGGCGCAAGAAGACCAGCGCGCATGGCGTACGCACGCTGGTCCTGCGCGACAACCTCACACACCGCAGCGACATCGTTCGTGCTTACCTCGCGGCAATTGGCCGTGCACGCGAAGAAATCTGGATCGCCAACGCGTTCTTCATGCCTTCTCGTCGGGTGCAGCGCGCCTTGGTTCACGCCAGCCGGCGAGGGGTCAAGGTGCGTTTGCTGGTTCAAGGTCGTTTTGAATACGCCTTGCCTTATCGCGCCACGCGCCATTTGTATGCTCCATTGCTTGGGGAAGGCGTTGAGATCTGGGAATACCACGCCAGCTTTTTGCACGGCAAAGTGGCCGTCATTGATGAACGATGGGCCACGGTGGGCTCTTCCAATTTGGACCCACTCAGCTTGTTGTTGGCCCGCGAGGCCAATGTGGTGAGGCGCTTACCAGACGATGCCCGTTCACTCAGGCATGCGCTTTCCAAAGCCATTCTGGATGGGGCTCAACCGATTGCCGCTGATCAGCACAACATGCTCAGCCTCAAAGACCGGCTCTTGGATGCGCTCACCTGGCTGATGCTTCGCTTTGCGGTTTGGGCCACGGCGCGACGCTATTGAACGGGGCATGAGCACTGCGAAGGGACGCGTGCTGTGAGCGAATGCACTGAGCAGATCGTGGCCACATTAACCCTGAATAAGTCGGTGAAATCGGGCTTTAACCCTTGGCTGTTACCATGGCTTCATGTTGCAAAAAACACGATCTGCCATGACCGATACCACCAAACACGAGGGTGTGCCCGTGTCTGTCAAGATTCGCGAACGCATCCAGGCTGCCCGCAAGCGATACCACGCCAACGACAACATCTCCGAGTTCATCGAACCCGGCGAGTTGGCGGCGTTGCTTGATGAGGTCCAGGTCAAGATGCAAGGCGTGCTTGACAGCCTGGTGATCGACACCGAACACGATCACAACACCAGCGACACCGCTCGCCGTGTGGCCAAGATGTACCTCAACGAGGTCTTTCGTGGCCGCTATGTCAATGCGCCCGAGATCACCGAATTTCCTAATGCCGAGCACCTCAACGAGCTGATGATCGTGGGCCCCATCACGGTGCGCAGTGCTTGCAGCCATCACTTTTGCCCAGTCATTGGTCAGATCTGGATTGGGGTGCTGCCCAACGAACACACCAACGTCATTGGCTTGTCCAAGTACGCTCGTTTGGCCGAATGGGTCATGGGCCGTCCCCAGATTCAAGAAGAAGCTGTGGTGCAACTTGCTGATCTCATCCAACTCAAAACCCAACCCGATGGTTTGGCCATCGTGATGGAAGCGTCTCATTACTGCATGTCTTGGCGTGGCGTGAAAGACATGGACAGCCGCATGATCAACTCCGTCATGCGTGGTGCTTTCCTCAAAGACCCCAACTTGCGTCGCGAGTTCCTCTCTCTGATTCCGAAAAAGGATTGAATGTGCTGGTGAGATTGCTTTACGTGAGCCGCTCTGTCGATGCCGACCCGAGTGCAGCCACCGAATCGATTCTGGACAGCGCCCGCGCGCACAATTTGCAAAATGGCATCACGGGCATTCTTTGCTATGGCGGGGGCATCTTTTTGCAAGCCATAGAAGGTGGGCGCAATCAGGTCAACGCCCTCTATGCGCACATTCTTGCTGACCCCAGGCATAAAGATGTGGTGTTGCTTCACTACGAAGAAATCACCGAGCGCCGCTTCGGCGGTTGGACCATGGGTCAGGTCAACCTCTCCAAGCTCAACACCTCCATCGTGCTCAAGTACTCAGAGATGCCCGAACTCGACCCCTATGCGGTATCGGGTCAGGTGTCGCTCGCTTTGCTCGAAGAGCTCATGGCCACGGCCAACATCATTGGCCGTGCCTGATTCCTCCGTCGCCACCCGAATCTTGGGTTGCGACTTTTCCAGTGCGCCAACCCAGCGCAAGCCCATCGTCATGGCCTGGGGGCGATGCATTCAGGGTGTGGTTAGGCTGGACCACATTCACACCCACACCACACTGGCCAATTGGGGGCAAAGCCTTCACGAGCCTGGGCCATGGGTGGGCGGATTTGATTTGCCTTTTGGTTTGCCCCGTGAATTGGTTGAGCATCTGGGCTGGCCCACGTCATGGGCTGCCTGCATGGACCACTACGCAAGCCTGGATCGCGCCCAGATCCGCGATGTCTTCGCGGCCTTTTGCAACGAGCGCCCCGCTGGGGGCAAATTCGCTCACCGAGACACCGATGGACCGGCTGGCTCCAGTCCTTCCATGAAGTGGGTGAACCCACCTGTGGCCTTCATGATGCATGCGGGTGTACCGTGTTTGCGCGCGGCGGGCCTTCACTTGCCAAGAATTTGCTCAGGCGATGTGCAACGCGTTGCGCTGGAGGCTTATCCCGGATTGCTGGCCCGAGAACTCCTCGGGCCGCAGAGCTACAAAAGCGATGACAAAGCCAAACAAACCGCTGAACGCCTATTGGCCAGAAAGCACTTGCTGCACGAGTTGGACATGGGCAAAGGCCGACTCCAAATGCGGCTCAAGCTCAGCTCGGCTCAACACGATGACTTGGTTGCCGATGCAAGCGGTGATCGATTGGATGCGGTGTTGTGCATGGTGCAGGCCGCCTGGGCCTTGCGCCAACATGAGGTGGGGCACCCTCATTACGGCCTACCTGAATGCGATGCGCTGGAAGGGTGGATCGTCACGGCGTGAAGCGTTGGCAAACCAGAATGGATGTGGCTTTGCGAGATGGGCTGACTTCGCACCCACTTGCTCGCACATAAAGAGGACATGCATGCTTGCACTTCGGCCAACGCATTGCGGTGATCAAATCGCCACTCGCCTCATGAAGGGGGGCCTTCCGTGAGTGCGGAAATAAATCCAGGTGGCGATGCTGAGGTTGAGCACATTCCAAGCGATGCTGTTCCAAAATGCGGCGTGATAGGACCCTGTCAGGTCAAACACCTTGCCCGACATCCATCCCCCTAAGGCCATGCCCAGCAAGGTGGCCATGATGACTGCGCCCACGCGAACGCCAGCTTGAGCGGGCGGAAAGTATTCGCGAACGATGATGGCGTAAGAGGGCACGATGCCCCCTTGGAACAAACCGAAGAGGGCAGACACCACATAGAGCGGAACCAGTCCGTCAAAAGGCAAAAACAAAAGCAGGGCAGTGCCTTGCAGTGCTGAGCCGAGCAAAAGCGTGCGCACGCCACCGATGCGGTCGCAAATCCAGCCCGACACCAAGCGACTGACGATGCCACTGGCCAACATGAGCGACAACATTTCAGCGCCCCTCGCTGCACCGTAGCCCAGGTCGCTGCAATACGCCACGATGTGAACTTGAGGCATGGACATGGCCACACAGCACGCCACACCTGCGATGCACAACAACCACTGCGCTTGCGGAATCGAAAGGCCAAAGGGACGGTTGGGTGTGGTGTCCTTCACAGACCCTGACGCGGTGGTCGATGTCGATGGGGCAGTGGGCAGCACCAAGGCAGGTGGGCGGATTCGCATCTTCATGGAGAGCAAGGCCATGCCCAGGCTGCACACCAGACCCATGGCGAAGTAGGTGTCGCGCCACCCCAGGTTGGTCACTCCCCACTGAGCGATGGGCGGCCAAATCGTCCCAGCGATGTAGTTGCCGCTGGCGCAGACAGCAACCGCCATGCCGCGACGTTTGTTCCACCACAAAGCGGTGTCGGCCATGAGTGGCGCAAAAGTGGCTGAGCTGCCCAAGAGGCCCAGCAGCAGGCCGTGTGCCAAAGCGAAGGTGTAGATGCTGTCGGCTTTGGAGGCCCAGAAATAGCCCAGAAAAATCGCCAGTGCGCCCACCCACAAGACCTTTTGAATGCCATGCTGATCGGCCATCTTGCCGGTGAAGAGACCGCCAATGCCAAGCGCCACCATCATGGCGGTGTAGGGCAGCGAAGCATCGGCACGACTCACCCCAAATTCAGCCTGAACCGCGGGCAACACCACCGACACGGTGTACATGCAGGCGTTGCCCAGGGTCACTAGGCCCAGCGTGATGATCAAACGCCACAAGGCGTGTCGGGAGTCGATCCAATCGGCGGGGGCGATGGGTGCAGTCATGGTGGAGTGTGCTCTGAATCGCTAAACAGACTCGATTGTCATTCACAAGCTTGTAAAGGGATGACGCTGGCGCATCACCTGAGCGATGGCGCCCAGGGCAGTCACTAGGCGCAAGGCGCCTTGAGCAACGTTGTCGCTCGTAACTTTGTCGCTCAACCCATCCAAGCCAACAAAGAGGGTGAGTGGGTGTCGATCAATGATTGAGTCTTGAACGCCCTTCAAGGGCAGGCCAGGCGCACGATGCCGACCATGACCCCATGTCCGAATCTCTACCATCGCTGGACCCTTAAGCCCCACAGTGGGCTGAGCTTGTTGCCCACCCTCTTGCTGACGCTCATGCTGATTGTGTTGTCGCTGCCCGGCATGGCTTGGACGCAGCCCAGCAAGTCGCTATCGGGCGATCGCAACGGTTGGTGGGGGCAGGTGCAGCATGTGAGCGATGGCGACACGGTGTGGCTGGTCCGTGTGCCTTCGCGGGCCACCGTCAAGGTGAGGCTTGCTGGCTTTGATGCGCCAGAGATTTGTCAGCACTGGGGGCCTGAAGCAAGGCAGGCATTGGCCGCTTTGCTGGCCACGGGGCGATGGGTGATGGTCTGGCCACAGGGCACCGATGTTTACGAACGCTTGGTGGGTTCAGTCTGGGTCAATGGTCAGGATGTGGCCGCTTGGATGGTGTTTCATGGGCACGCCTGGGCAGATCCACACAACCCCAGACTGATGGCTTTGCAACGCGAAGCCCAAAGACAAGGTCGAGGTTTGTTTGGTTCTCCTGCAGCATTGCCCAAAGACTTTCGCCGATGGCGAGGACCATGCCATGGGGCCTGAGCCCTGAAACAACAATGGATCGCTCAGTGCCTATGCCTGCACACGGGGCATTGTGGATTGGGTTTCATGCGGATTTCTGTCCACGCCAGGCTTCGCCCATCGAGCAGCAGCAACCGTCCCGCCAAAGAAGTGCCCACCTGGGCCATCAACTTCAGAGCCTCTGCCGCTTGAAGCGTGCCAATGATGCCGACCAAAGGGGCCATCACGCCCAGCGTGGCGCAGCGCACTTCTTCGGGCGCTTGATCGGGCGGAAAGATGCACGCATAGCAAGGCGAGCTGGCCACTCGCGTGTCGTAGGTGGTGATTTGCCCATCCATGCGAACAGCCGCACCGCTCACCAAGGGAACCTGGTGGCGCACACAGGCGGCATTCAGGACGTGACGGGTCGCAAAGTTGTCGCTGCAATCCAAGGCCACGTCCACGTTGGGCAACACAGCATCCAGCCACGCTTCATCGGCCTTGCACAAGGCGGTGTGAATTTTGACCTCGGGGTTGATGTCGTGCACGGCCTGCGCCAAGGATTCAGGTTTGGGCTGACCGATGCGCGGCGTGGTGTGAGCGATTTGGCGTTGAAGGTTGGTGAGGTCCACCACATCGGGGTCGACCACCGTGATTTGTCCGACGCCCGATGCGGCGAGGTAAAGGGCGGCTGGGCAACCCAAGCCGCCAGCACCGACGATCAGCACATGGGCATCGATCAGGCGCTGTTGGCCTTCAATGCCCAGGTCATCCAACAAGAGATGACGCGAATACCGCAGCAGCTGGTCGTCGTTCAATGCTCAGCGCTCTGACGGGTTCTGGGCCTTGCGCTCTGCATTGGCTTGCAACTCGCGGTCCTTGCTGGCCTTGACTGGCAAGCCCTTGAGTCGGTTGAGCGCTTGCTGGAGCGGGAAATCTTTTTCGCTGCCGAATTCGGGCAAACGCACCGACTCGGGCGATTTGCGGGCTTGTTCTTCGAGCCGCTTCATCGCTTCTTCGCGCTCTTTGCGCAAAGCCTCAGTGGTGGTGTTGTCGCCACCCTGTCCGCTGGAGAGGTGTTTGTCCAAATCGGCTTCGCGGGTGCGCAAAATGGCAAAGGGCGATCCTTCAGCGGTGTCATCCAGCCACACGTCGGGTTCAACGCCTTTGGTCTGAATGGATTTGCCACTGGGCGTGTAGTAGCGCGAGGTGGTGATCTTCACGGCGGTATCGGCAGTCAGAGGGCGAACCGTCTGCACCGAGCCTTTGCCGAAGGTGCGTGCGCCCATGATGGTGGCGCGTTTGTGATCTTGCAAAGCACCCGCCACGATCTCGCTGGCCGAGGCCGATCCTTCGTTGACCAACACCACCAGAGGAATCTTTTTGTAGAGGTCTTTGGTGTCGCGCTCCAATGCGGCCACAGGGTCCGCACCGGGGCGTCGCCAGTAGAAGGCGGGGGAGGCCTTGAAGGTGAATTTGCTTTCGTCCAACTGGCCGTTGGTCGACACCACCACCACATCTGAGGGCAAGAAGATGGCCGAGATGCCCACAGCGGCATCAAGCAGGCCACCGGGGTCGTTGCGCAAATCGAGCACCAAGCCTTTGAGTTTGGGATCGTCTTTGGCGATTTGGGTCAGCTTGGTCGTGAGGTCTTTGAGCGTTTGCTCTTGGAATTGGCTCACCCTCACCCATGCGTAGCCGGGTTCGATCGACTTGGCTTTGACGCTCACGGTCTTGATGAGTTCGCGAACAATGGTCACGCGGAAGGTGCGGTTGTTCTCGGCCCGGCGCAAGATGGAGAGTTCAACCTTGGTGTTGGGCATGCCGCGCATGAGCTTGACGGCTTCGTTCAGGCCCACGCCTTTGAGCGGTTTGCCATCGACATGGGTGATGAGGTCTTGCGCCTTCAGGCCCGCACGCTCAGCGGGCGAGTCTTCAATCGGGCTCACCACCTTGACCACGCCCTCTTCGGCGGTGATTTCGATGCCCACACCCACAAAGCGGCCCGTGGTGCCCTCGCGGAATTCTTTGAACGATTTCTTGTCGAAGTATTGCGAGTGCGGGTCAAGGTTGCTCACCATGCCCGAGATCGCATTGTTCATCAGGGTTTCGTCGTCGGTGGACTCAACGTAATCGCTCTTGATGAGGCTGTACACCGTGGCAAATTGCTGAAGCGACTCCAGCGGCAAAGGCGAAAAGTTGGACCGTGCGCCGCTTTGCAAACTGAAGGTGGTGAGCGAACCCGCCAAGGCACCCAGAGCCACCCAACTGACGATCTTGAAGCTTGATTTCATAAGGTGTGTGCAGGGGATCGAGTGAACATGAATGTGCCCAATATACAGGCAAGTCGATCAACTGACCCGATTTGGGGTCATGCCTTGCCCTGAGCCGCCACCGCAGCGGCGGCCTGAGCCACGGCATCAGCGTCGCCCAAATAAAAATGGCGCAAGGGCTTCATTTGCTCATCGAGTTCGTAAACCAGTGGGATGCCGTTGGGGATGTTGAGGTTGACGATGTCGCTGTCGCTGACGCCATCGAGGTGTTTGATCAGCGCACGGATCGAATTGCCGTGCGCAGCGATCAACACCCGTTTGCCCGAGCGGATACTGGGCACGATGGACTGATTCCAAAAGGGCACGACCCGCGCCACGGTGTCCTTGAGGCATTCGGTGAGGGGGAACTCAGCATCGCTCACCGGGCCGTAGCGGCGATCTTGCCGCTCCCAGCGGGGGTCTGCTTTTTCCAAAGCGGGCGGCGGAATGTCATAGCTGCGCCGCCACAACAAAACCTGATCGTCGCCGTAACGCTTGGCCGTGTCGGCCTTGTTGAGACCCTGCAAAGCGCCGTAGTGGCGCTCGTTCAAGCGCCAGCTGTGTTGAACCGGCAACCAGGCGGTCTCCATCTCGTCCAAACAATGCCAAAGGGTATGAACCGCGCGCTTGAGCACGCTGGTGTAGGCCAGGTCAAACTCAAAACCTTGGGCCTTGAGCAAACGGCCTGCCGCCTTGGCTTGCGCCACGCCAGTGTCAGTGAGCGCCACATCGGTCCAACCGGTGAAACGGTTTTCAAGGTTCCAGGTGGATTCGCCGTGACGGATGAGAACAAGCTTGTACATGGTGGACTCTGAAAAATCGCCATGGCTGGGGGCGCTAGCCTTGGCGCTGGGGCCGGATTCAGACCCAATCGGGTTGGGCCTGTGGGGGAAATCGCAGGATTCTAGAATGTGGATCTTTGATCAAACTGACCCAAAGGACGACTGTGGACTTCCTGACCAACAACTGGATGCTGATTGCCCTGGCCGCAAGCTCTGGACTCATGCTCATGTGGCCCAACCTCATGGGGGCCGCATCCTCTGGCGTCAGCCCGCAACAAGCGGTCCAATTGATGAACAAAGAAAAGGCAGTCGTCATCGATGTGTGCAAACCCGAAGAGGCGGCCCTTGCCCGCGTCGCTGGTTCGCACAACCTGCCTTTGCCCGATTTGCTGGAGCGCCTGCCCAAGACCGTGGCCGATAAAAACCGCCCACTCATTCTGGTGTGTGCATCGGGTGTGCGCGCCAAGAGCGCCGCCGCCGTGGCCCGCAAGGCCGGTTACACCCAGGTCAATGTGCTGCAAGGCGGCCTGAAAGCTTGGCGCGAAGCCAACCTGCCCGTTGAGCACGGCTGAACCCATTCGCATTCTTTCTGAGGAGCCCACCATGCCCCCCGTCAAGATGTACACCACAGCCGTTTGCCCTTACTGCGTTCGCGCCAAGCAGTTGCTTTCGGCCCGAGGCGTCGACCAGATCGAAGAGGTCCGCGTCGACCTCGACCCCGAACAGCGCCAACACATGATGGCGTCGACGGGCCGTCGCACCGTGCCTCAAATTTTCATTGGCGACTTCCATGTCGGCGGCTGCGACGACCTCATCGCACTCGACAGCCAAGGCAAATTAGGTGAATTGTTAGCCGGTTAATGTTCAAGCGTGGGGCGCTCACCCCTTGGGCCTCCTGCCATAATTGCTCGACAAGGGTTGGGCCATTCCCAACCCTCATTTGAATCTCAGAAAGCCCAACATGACCGAGCAAGCCGCGGCCGAAAGCCAGCCCAAATTCGAAATCCAGCGCGTCTACCTCAAAGACCTGTCCCTCGAGCAACCCAATTCCCCCGCCATCTTGTTCACGCCTGCAACACCCCAGGTGGACATCCAATTGGCCCTGAATGCCGAGCAAGCCGTCGAAGGCTTTTTCGAGGTGTCGGTGACCGCCACTGTCACGGCCAAGCAAGCCGACAAAGTCTTGTTCTTTGTGGAAGCCAAACAAGCCGGTCTTTTCGAAATCCGCAATGTGCCCCAAGAACAGTTGTCGCCCCTGCTGGGCATCACCTGCCCGCACATCGTCTACCCCTACCTGCGTGCCAATGTGGCCGATGCCATCCAGCGCGCGGGTTTCCCCCCCGTCCAGTTGCAGGAAATCAACTTCCAGGCCATGTACCAGCAGCAACTTGCACAGCAACAGCAAGCCGCACAGCAAGCCACTCAGCCAGCGGTTCCCGACAATGCAGCAGCAGGCGATGCGGGTGAGGGCAAGGCCAAAGCCAAGCCCAAGGCCAAAAGCTGAGCCTTGCCATGAGTGAGCGCCTGCGTCTGGCGGTCATTGGCGCTGGAGCATGGGGCACTGCTTTGGCCATTCAGGCCAGCGCCCGTCACGAAGTCAGCCTGTTGGTTCGCGATCCCGCCCAGCATGCCGACATGCTCAGAACCCAGAGCAACGCCCGTTATTTGCCCGACATCGCCTTGCCCAATGCACTCCATCTGGTGCAGGGCACGGCCAGGGCTTTGCCACAAGACCTCGACCTTGTGGTCTTGGGAACCCCCATGTCGGCCTTGCGTTCAGGATTGGCCGACTTGCAGGCCTTGCGGCCCCAAACGCCTGTGGCATGGTTGTGCAAGGGTTTTGAATCTCACACAGAAGCTCAGCGAGCCGGCCTCATGCCCCATGAGGTGCAAGCTCAGGTGGCGCCATCGCTGCGTTGTGGGGTGCTCAGTGGCCCGAGTTTTGCCCAGGAAGTTGCCCAAGGCCGCCCCACCGCTGTGGTGGCCGCCAGCGCTGACCCTCAGGTTTGCGCGTTGCTGGTCAAGGCCTTTCATGGCGATGCGCTCAGGGTCTATGCCAACGCCGACCTCGTTGGCGTTGAAGTGGGCGGTGCGGTCAAAAACGTGTTGGCGATTGCCACCGGCCTTTGCGATGGTCTCAACCTGGGGCTCAATGCCCGCGCTGCCCTCATCACTCGCGGTCTGGCCGAGATGATGCGTTTGGGTTTGGCTTTGGGGGCGCGCCCCGAAACCTTCATGGGTTTGAGCGGATTGGGCGACTTGGTCCTGACCGCCACGGGCGACCTCAGTCGCAACCGCCGCGTGGGTTTGGCCTTGGCCAGTGGCAAACGTTTGCCCGAAGTCTTGGCCGAACTCGGACATGTGGCTGAAGGCGTTTACAGCGCCCACACCGTGGTTCAGCGTGCCCAGCAACTGGGCGTCGAAATGCCGATAGCCGAAGGCGTGCTGGCTTTGCTCGAAGGTCAAACCACACCCGCTCAGGCCGTGAGCGAACTCATGCGCCGCGAAGCCAAAGGCGAATGAATCGCGCTGCATGCGACGTTCAAACTTCGAGGTTATCAATCAGTCGGGTTTTACCCAGCTTGGCCGCACCCAGCACCACCAGCGCTTCATCGCCAGGCCTGGTCGCTGGCGACAAATCGTGCTGATGGCGCACCGTCAAGTAATCGGGCTGCCAGCCCCTGGCTTTCAAGGCCGACATGGCGTCAGCCTCAAGTGCGGCCACATCCAGGTGCCCCGCTGCTTGGCCAGCCTTAGCCGCTGCGGCAAGTCCCTTGAGTGCCATCGACAGATGGACGGCTTCGGCGCGTTCTTCAGGGCTCAGGTAGCCGTTGCGTGAGCTCAGTGCCAGGCCGTCCTCGGCTCGGCAAGTTTCTGCACCAATGATGTCGATGGGCAAGGCCATTTGCGCCACCATTCGGCGAATCACCATCAGCTGCTGGTAATCCTTTTTGCCAAACACGGCCACATCGGGTTGAACGATGTTGAACAGTTTGTGCACCACCGTACACACGCCCACAAAAAAGCCGGGTCGGAATGCGCCCTCCAGGATGTCGGCCAGCTCAGCGGGTGGGTGCACCTTGTAGGTCTGCGGCTCTGGGTACAAATCGTTTTCGCGAGGGGCAAACAACACATCGCAGCCATTGGCGGCCAGCAATTCGCTGTCGCGCTCAAAAGTCCTGGGATAGGCATCAAAGTCTTCATGGGGCAAAAACTGCAGCCGGTTCACGAAGATGCTGGCCACGGTTTTGGCACCGTGAGGCGAGCGCCGATCGGCCTCGGCGCGGGCCAAGCGCATGAGGTGCAAATGGCCTTCATGAAGATTGCCCATGGTGGGCACAAAGGCGGTCAGCCGGGCTTGGCCCAAAGCATGACGCAGGTCTTCAAGGGTGTGAACGATCTGCATGAATCCAGCTCAACTTAGATGGGCGATCAAGCCCAGGCGTGCAAGGCGTTGTCGGGGAAGCTGCCCGACTTCACGGCATGCACAAAGGCCGCCATGGCGGCGCGAACGTCGCCAGCCTCGGCCATGAAGTTGTGCACGAACTTGGGGTTCTTGCCCAGATGGATGCCCAACATGTCGTGCATGACGAGCACCTGACCCGCCGTGCCATTGCCAGCGCCAATGCCAATCGTGTGGCAACGCGGCATGGCTTCGGTGATGTCGCGCGAAACGGCAACCGGCACCATTTCCAACACCATCAGTGCCGCTCCGGCATCTTGCAAAGCCAGCGCATCGCGGCGCAGTTGTTGGGCTGCAGCCTCATCACGCCCTTGGACGCGATAGCCCCCCAAGGCATGAACCGTTTGAGGCGTCAAACCCAAATGCGCACAGACCGGGATGCCGCGCTCCACCAAAAAACGCACGGTGTCGGTGGTCCAACCACCGCCTTCAAGTTTGACCATGTGCGCGCCCGCTTGCATGAGCACCGAGGCACTGCGAAACGCTTGTTCGGGAGACTCGTGGTAACTGCCAAATGGCAAATCGGCCACCACCCAGGCGGTGCCTTGCACGCGGTGCAAACCCCGCACCACGCTTTCGGTGTGATAGCGCATGGTTTCGAGCGTCACGCCAACGGTGCTGCTCAAACCTTGACAGACCATGCCCAGCGAGTCGCCCACCAAAATGCACTCCACACCCGCCGCATCGGCCACCGCCGCAAAGGTTGCGTCATAAGCCGTGAGCATGGTGATTTTTTCGCCACGGGCCCGCAAGTCGTGCAGGCGCGGCAAGCTGATGGGCTTGCGACTCGCCATGGGTGAGGCGGGTGGCAGGGTGCCATAAGGGGTTGCAGTCGGTACAGGGGTAGAGCGGTCCATGGCAGATTTTGAGGACAACAAAAAATCAGAACCTCAGGCACATCAATTGGACGGTGCGTAGGCCAAACGGATATAGATGGGGGCAAAGGCTTCGGCCTGGGTGATCTCGATCAAGGTTTCTTTGGCGAGTTCCAGCAAGGCAATGAAGGTGACCACCATGACGGGAACGCCTTGGGTGGTGTCGAACAAATCTTCGAAGGGCAAAAAGCGCTGACCTTGCAATCGACGCAAGACCAGGCTCATGTGTTCTCGCACCGACAGGCTTTCGCGCTGGATCTTGTGGTGCTGAACCAGTCGCGCCCTTTGCAAGATGTCGGCCCATGCCGATTGCAGCTCGCTCAGATCCACCTCGGGAAAGCGCGGTTGCAAGGACTGCTCAATGAAAACCTGAGCCCGCAGGAAGTCGCGGCCAAACACGGGCATCTCGTTGAGTTGCGAGGCGGCCAGCTTGATCTGTTCATACTCCAGCAAGCGGCGAACCAATTCGGCGCGTGGGTCTTCGGGTTCCTTGCCATCTTCAACGTGTTTGGGTGGCAACAACGTGCGCGACTTGATCTCGATCAGCATGGCGGCCATGAGCAAGTACTCGGCGGCCAGCTCCAGGTTTTGCGCGCGGATTTCATCCACATAGCTCAGGTACTGGCGGGTGAGCGGCGCCATGGGGATGTCGAGGATGTTGAAGTTTTGTTTGCGAATCAGGTAGAGCAAAAGGTCCAGCGGGCCTTCAAAGGCCTCCAGAAAAATCTGCAAGGCATCGGGTGGGATGTACAAGTCGGTGGGCAACTTGAACAAGGGCTCGCCATACAGGCGCGCCAAAGCCACCTGATCCACCACACCGGGCAACTCGCCCAGGATGCTGGCATGGTCAGCGCCGATTTCCTCGGAGGGATTCACGATGCGCTGGGGTCAGAGCCGTAAACGTAGGGCTTTTGCGCCACGCGGGCCTCTTGAAACTCGGCTTGCAGCGTGCGGTCTTGGGGGCGATCCCACAAGATGGCACGGCCTTGGCGTTGCTCGGCCTCCAGGGTGGGCTTGGCGGCCTTGAGGCCATTGATGAACTGGGTGGTTTCCGAGACGTAATCGGGACGGCGAAAAATCGACATGGCGTCTTTCCTTTGAGGGACAGGCATTCTAAACAGGGTCATTCACGCAAGGCCTGAGCCTTAGCCCTGCAGGGCCAAAGCCTTCAAGGCTGAAGGGACATCGGGCATCTCGGTGTTGGCATGCAAACCATGCAATTGCTCGGTGCGGCGCAAGATGTCCAGGGGCTGACCCTGCAAGCCCACCAGAAAGAGCCGCACGCCTTGCACATGGCAATCGGTAGAGAGGTGCATCAGCGCATCCATGCCGCTTGAATCGAGGTAGATCACATGGGTGAAATCGAGAACCAGCGCCTCGCTGGGCAAGGCATTGCTCAAATCTTCCAGCAACTGCACGGCGGCAAAAAACAAGGCACCGTTCAAGGCATGGACTTGTGTCCTTGCGTCGTCAGACACTGCCTCAATGCGGGTGAGGCTGGAGATGCGGTAGATGAAGGTCAGGCACGCTGCAGCCAAGCCCACTTGCACCGCCACGGTGAGGTCGACCAGCACGGTCAGCAAAAACACTGCCACCAAGGTGATGCGGTAAGGCATTCGGAACTGCCGCAGATCTGCAAACTTGCGCCATTCGCCCATGTTCCAGGCCACATGCAGCAAGATGGCCGAGAGCGCAGCCAGCGGAATGGCGTTGGCCATGGGTGCGGCCACCCACAGCACCAGCAGCAACACCAAGGCGTGGGTGATGCCCGCCACGGGCGAGGTGGCCCCGTTTTTGATGTTGGTGACCGTGCGGGCAATCGTGCCGGTTGCGGGCATGCCACCGCAAAACGGCACCACCAGATTGGCCACGCCTTGCGCCATCAATTCCTGGTTGGGGTCGTGTCGCCAGCCGGTGAGGTTGTCGCCCACGCGAGCGCACAGCAGCGATTCGATGGCACCCAGCACGCTCAGGGTCATCACGGGCATCCACAAATCGCGCAGATTGGTCAAGCTCCAATTGGGCACTGCAAACTCGGGCAGGCTGGATGGGATGCCACCGAATCGGGTGCCAATCGTTTCAACCGGCCATTGACCCCAGTGAGCCCAAGCCGTGCCCACCAAGAGCACGCCAATTGAGCCGGGGATTTGGCTGATCCAGGCGAGCTTGGGCGCGTTTGCGCGCAAGTACTGCCCCAGCCCCAGTTGATGGCGTTGCCACAACAACAAGAGCGCCAGCAAGCTCAGCACCATCACGGTGGCGTTTGGATTCCATTCGCTGGCATGGTGCGACACCACCTTGACGATGCCCACCAAGTCGGCGGGCATGGCCACCGACAAGCCCAGCAATTCCTTGATTTGAGACACCGCGATCAGCACGGCAATGCCGTTGGTGAAGCCCACCACCACAGCCACCGGAATGAAGCGGATCAGCGTGCCCAGTCGGAACCAGCCCATGGCAAACAGCACCAGCCCAGAAATCGCGGTCGCCAGCAAGAGGTTGAGCAATCCATATTGACTGACGATGCCGTACACCACAACGATGAAAGCACCGGCTGGCCCGCCAATTTGCACCCGGCTGCCACCCAGCAAAGAAATCAGAAAGCCCGCCACGATGGCGGTGTAAATGCCCACCGCAGGTTGCACGCCCGAGGCAATGGCAAAAGCCATGGCCAAGGGCAGGGCCACCGCCGCCACGGTCAGGCCCGCGCCCAGGTCGGACGTGAAACGCTGTCGGTCGTAGCCGTGAAGGGCTTCGAACAATTTGGGTTGAAAGCGCGTCACGTTCATGGGGGTGCTTGGCGTGAATCAGCGGATGCGCATGCCCGGCTTGGCCCCTGGCCAGGGGTTGAGCACGAAGATGCCTGGATGGGTTTTCTCATCGGCATGGCTGGCGGCCAACACCATGCCTTCTGACACGCCGAACTTCATTTTGCGAGGCGCCAGATTGGCCACCATCACCGTGAGCTTGCCCACCAGGTCTTGAGGCTGATAGGCGCTGGCGATGCCGCTGAACACATTGCGGGTCTTGCCTTCGCCCACATCCAAGGTCAGCCTGAGCAACTTGGTCGACCCCTCCACGGCCTCGCAATTGACGATCAGTGCGATGCGCAAATCCACTTTGGCAAAGTCATCGATGGTGATGGTCGGCGCCAAAGCCTCCCCACCCGGCAACGCCGATGCGTCAGCAAGAGTGGGGTCGGTCGGGGAATTGGGGTCGGTCGGGGAATTGGGGTCGGTCGGGGAATTGGGGTCGGTCG
>JACCDO011111519.1_pt1 | contig 20566 bp, 14 predicted proteins | sample 7446101 | NCBI WGS metagenome assembly JACCDO01 (sample SAMN15323440, study PRJNA562643) | freshwater metagenome | isolation source: river surface water | place: USA:Blue River Watershed | collected 2017-08-16
AATTATTCCGCTTACCGTCTTGAAAAAATAAAAAATACCGGTACAAGGTTTCCTTGAATTTTATGAAGCACTAGAGTCAGTGGTACAGAATGTTTATATTAATTGTTACATCTACATGAAATTCACACTTTCTTATTATTTTCATCGAATGGGAAAAAATCAATTGAACCATTATCCAAAGAAAATCTTTTCTTCATGTCTGGAACACGAACTTCTTTAACACCTAAAACAATGTCTGCTAATAACTCACCTATTACAGGGCCAAATTTAAATCCTTCGCCTGTAAATCCAGCAGTTACTAGAACATTAGAATCTTCTGGGTGAGACCCAGCGGCAAAGTCACTACTAAATTCACTCATTTTTCCTATTGCTTTCTCATTTCTCATTAGATTTTGATATAAACATCTAGTATAAGTATCTGCCCCAGTTGTTGGGTCTAGTAATGGAAAAGTTAACTTTGCAGAATCTTGTACGACTTTTAACATTGGCTTGTGTATTGCGTCACTTTGTTCATTATGTACTTGTTTATTTGGTTGTTCTAGTTGTTTGAGAAATTGGTGAGCACCAGTTGGTAAAATAAACTCGTCATTATTCATAAAATCGCCTTGAGCATGAGCACCGATCTTGCAACCACTAACTCCTCCGGGAAGATGGGGCACAGCATATATATTAGCATCATGTTCTACAACTACGGGTGATTTAGAAGGCTCCATTTGGGAATCAGTAACACCTTTTTTAGGTTGTAAGTAAACCGCTTGTTCGTTAGAAATTACAAGTGGTAGTAAAGACAACTTGGCCTTAGATAAAGTAGCGTTTGTCCAAGGTCCAGCAGCGACAACTAAAGTATCATACTCACAAACTACGCCTTTTTGAGTTGTAACAGTTTTATTTTTCCTATCAATTTTGACAACAGCATCATCTAAATGTAGAGTTGCGCCCTTTTTTTCGGACAACTCAAGCATAGCTTGGACTGACACATCAGCTAAAAGCATACCAGTGTCTTTTTGAAATACTGCTTCTTGTTTTGGTCCTATTCTAATAGTTGGAAATCTAGCTTCAAATTGTGCTCTGCTCTCTTTAGTGGCACCACTGTATACTTCAACTGGCATGCCGAGATCGATATAGTTTTGAAGCAAATCTTTTAACCTAAATTTTTCACCAATATCAAGTATACCTGTCATGTGCATTAATTTTTTATCATATTCCGCTTCTAGACGGCTCCAATGTTCGAATGCTCGCATGACCATTCCTACGTACATTTTATCTTCGTATGCAGCTCTTATAATGCGCGACTCGTGCCATGAACCTCGTATTGGATGATTCGCGTCAATTAAAGTAACTGATACCTTTTCTTTCCTGTTAGTAAGACTCCACGCAGTGGAAGCGCCCATGACTCCCCCACCAATAATTACCACTTTCTTTGGTTTCTTGTTTTGCTCATGATAGAAGTAATAGCCTGCTCCTGCGAGCGAAGCAGCGATCAACCCGGTCTTCAAAGGCATATCTGCTTTTGATTTGGAAAATCCAACTTGGAATGCTATCAAATTGGATCCAAAAATTGTAGGGATTACATTTATTCAGGTACCTATACCTGAGTGCCACAGTGAGTGGCTGAGTCAGTGAGTCGGGTAATCTGAATCGGATTCAGTGAATCCACACCTATCCTTTATTTATAAAGGGGTATGGTTGTGAATAGCTCCTGATTGTTTGCGACGACTTCTACGTCAATTTAAAAAAAGTTTGGGAAATAAGCATAGTAATTATAATTTACGGATAAATTATTTTCTAGTAAAAGTTTTTCCAGTTGCTGTTTTTTTCTCTCCTTCAATATCAGGAATTGCTCTATTTAGCACTTGCATCCATCCAGCAACTCTTTTTCTCATTCTCATATGAAGGTATGTCTTTGAACATTTGATATGATAATGTAAATATGGTCTAAATGAAGCTAATAATGAAACAGCACTATCACATCTATTTCCTTGGATGTGACGCTCTTCTAGTGCAAATGAAATAAAACCAGCAATATCGTTACTAACTGATACTTTAAGATTAGATAACTCCATTGGTGCATCTTTTGAATATGACACAGGAGGTGCAGTGCGAATTGTTCTTTGTGCCTCAACAAATTCTTGTAATATAATTTTAGCCATAGCTTTATCGGTCTGATCGGCGAAATCAACTAAAAAAATGACAACAATTTTGGATGCTGATGGGCATACAAACATTGATTCAGAGGCACGATAATTTACTTGCAATGTAGGTAGATCAGCACTTTTCTTCTCTAATAAAGCTTTGAATGCTCTATCTAATGGCCCACCTAGCAAATGTCGTTTTAGTTCGCTTAAGTCAGTGATTAACTTATTTTTATCAATTTGTATTCTATCACAGTCTATCTGTAATGTCACACAATAACCACTATCAGGTGCTACATCGTAACCAGGAAACAAACGATCTATGACAGCCTTGCCACCATTATCCTTAAGTTTCTTCCCTTCGGGTAAATCAACACTTATTCGCATAATATTAGGAGTATCTACAGCTACTGATAATTTATAATTTGTATTATCAAAATCACTAAAAACTAATTCGCATGATTCTCTCTTCCCCTCTAAGATGCGCGGAGTGATTTGCTCCTTCAGGATGTTGGAGCCCGCCTCGAGGAAGATTAGTCCCTTGGCGTTGGCACTGGAGGCTGACATTCTTCCTCTTTGCTTTGGTTTCCTATTTCTTTGCTTTTTGGCCAAAGATCGTAGGCCGCTTCCTCTTGTCGCTTTGACCTACCTCCAAACGCGGAATGAAAAAAATGATTTTTTAAAGAACCAAAGTAAAAAGTAGCATTCATGTACAAAGAAAGGTAGAAGTAATGGCGCACAGTAGGAAGTTCGCAGGGTTGGTGGAAGTTTCGCATCGCGGTGCACATGCTGGCATCAGACATGATGGATTTCGTTTTTTTTGGGGGCTATTTTTTCCCAAAACAGAAACTATATCGGTGTCGAAATTTATTACACAATTGTCATCATATTTGAGTGCCTCGTTGCCTCCTGATTGGTTGGAATATCTTGAATACTGTCAAACAGAACAGTTTAATCCTACATTAATACCATCCTCACGGTTTGGATATGGTTTAGATGAAAACGAAATTATTGCATTGTTTAGGGGAGGATTTCGTGGTGGACTATTAGATAATATTTTGTATATATTAGATGTGGACCATTCGGGTATTATCACTACATTAAAAATAGATAAAGCAACTAGAATATTACCAGTTGCTGCTTCATTGGCCGATAGTTTATACATATTAGGGAATATGCGAGGAAGGTATGTATTGCCAAGTTTATCTTTACTTAGTAGTACTGAATCAGTAATTATTCGTGAAGCTGCTGCAAATCGCAAGGAATTTTCATTAAGAAAAAGTATTAATTCCTCAAGTGACAATTCAACAGAAACTTATGTTGTATTTAATAGCTTTAGTTATTGTGGCAATGAAATTATAGGAAATAGTAATATACAAAAGAAAATTGAATACGCGTTAGGTAATGTTGGCTGGAATCTAATACTCGGTGAACCTGGAATAGGGAAAACTTGCCGTGTTTTATCAGCTTGCCGCTCATACATCACAACATTAATATCTAAATTTTCTAGCAGTAATATTGCTTTATCTCTTGATCCAAATGTGCACTCTGCAGGTTATGCTATCGACGCAATATACATTGATCTTCGCGGTGCAATGACAGTAACAGATATATTATCATGTTTCATGATACAAGTTGGTCTATATGCTAAATCATACAAAGAAATGGAAAATGTGATCAAGAGGTTTTTATCCCGCTTAAAACACAAAAGTATACTTATATTTGATCATGTCAATGATGATGCAGTGTGCCATAATTTAGTATCACTGTTTGATACGTTATCGAATTCTTTATCAATTGTTGTTGTGGGCAGTGAATTTATGGTCGATAATGCAACTTCTACTTCCTTTGATGCAGTGAAAGCATCGCACAAGCTGGTTAATGTGTTAGGTGATAGGTTGATCCGATCGACCATAGATGGCATGGAGAGAGTATCAATAGTGTATATAACAGAATTAGAATTCCCAGAATTGTTAAAGCTTGTTTATGCTGAGTTGTCTGATAGCTCTGATCCGCAGGACTTGGTTACTGTCAATGAAGTCTGTGAACTAGCCCGAGGAAATCCATCCTTAGCTCTTTTACTGTTAAAGTTCAATGTGCTGCATGGTATGGATACCAGTGCCATAAAGCAGTATTTGCGTGAAAGGAGGTCCAGTGCCATAAGCGACAAGTATTACAATAAAATATATCTACGCTACAGCGATTCTGGAGTAAACTATTTAGACATGATTTGCTCTTGTGATTGCTTTGGTGAAGATGAAAAACTCATTTTGAATGCGTTATATCCGCTGTACATGATTCCAGATGTATTTTTTTCCATGGACCTGTGTTGGATACTATGTTGCGACTTTTTTGAAAGTATATATGATATCCTTCCAGTGCCCGATAGAAAACTTAAATTTGATTGCGCTTGGAATATTCTGGTAGAGTTGGGAATCATTTCTCTGCACCATTCTCTTAGTAATGAATACTATTTAGTGTGCACATTCACCGCAGGTGACATTCAAAATGTGCTGCCCCATAAGCTTAACTATGTCGTTGATGTGAATGAACAATGTGATAAATATTTTCATTACTGGGCTGATAATTCGAAGAATTTGAATAGTCTTGTAGGGGTTATGAGCAGAGTCTTGGACTTCAAGGATGACGTGGAACTAAGTCATATTGGTCAAAAGTATCACTATTCATTGCTCCTCCAACAATCGTTGCTCGTTTCGTTACCTCATGTACAACACGTGTTTGCTCTACTGGTAAGTCGCACTAATGAAATAGAATACATCAAACGCAGGTGCAACATGGAAGAGGATACTGTCTCCGTCGTTTCTGGAATCACGGATACAAGTGTTGATATGGGAGCAATAAGATCAAAACTAATTCGGGCCAAAAGTGGTGGTAGCGTATCGTCAATAGTTGATGATGACAGCGTTTTCAATGAAAGTCAGTTAGACGACGATACTGCATCCTTTGATGATGCTAGAAGCTACGATACGTCGTTAAATTCGCTAGCATTCCATTTTTCAGCCACCAGTAATATTGTTGAGGACTCATTTGTGCGAATTCAACGAGAAACAAAAAAAATATCTTGTCGGAGTGATGCATCCCGATTCTTTCTTGATAGTTCCTCGTATCTAGTGAAGTACTTGGGTACTTATCGATGCAATTTTACTGAAATAGCGTCAAAATTAGTGGCCAATATATCTCATATTGGGTCCTATAGACTTCCTGTTCGCTACCATACTTTAGTGGTCGCTGCTATTGCGTTGGCCTATCCAACAGATGACTGCAGTGACTCTTACAAGATAATATTGAACGAGTTGGGTACTCTCTTGGTAAGCTGTGGTAGATATGATAGTGCCAAAAAAATACTATCGGATGCCGTCACTAGAAACACTGGAAAATCTGACGATTTAAATGCAGACGAAAATATCACGAATTTCGAATTGGATGATTACATAAATGTGAACTTAGGTATGATTCAATCTATTATTTTTTTCGCAATTTAACGTGCGACTTACGCATTACTCTTTAATTAGCCAATACATATCGATTGAATGGTAACTACGTTGAAGCCCTAGAGATTTATGATCGCTTGATCACTGCTTACCGAGGTGTGTTGCAAGAAAAGGAGTTTCATCTTGTTGGTCGCGACCGTAAGGTACTGTGGTCATTGGGAATAGGATACTATTTACAATTTATTCGCTATAAAGGCGACTCTTTTCTTAGTCAAATTCAAAAAATGGTTACAACTTCCTCTGAAGTAGTGGCTTTCAGCAAAGATATCAAATTCACCAGGCAAACTAGAAACAATATGCTGGGTGACACTTTAGAAGTTCTAGTTCCGTCGGTACAGCTCAGCAATCGAAGAAGTCGTCGAGTAGATGATGAAGCACCAAACGCAGATGGATCCCTAGATGAAAAGAAATTAAATTTTTTATTTAGTTGCGCAATTGACGCTTATGAAGAAGTAGTGAAATGGTATAAACAACTATACGGCGAATACTCGGTGCCGCTTGCAGAGGTATATCTAAGTATCGGAGATTTAATGTTCAGTTTAGAAAAATATGCTGAAGCTAAAATGCAGTACGAAATTTCTCTTGAAATTTTTAAAAAGCTTAATGATAACTTCTTAAATGTAGCTGTGGCCGATGCCCTATATGGTATTGCTCACAGCATGAAGAAGCTTGAGGATCGTGTTGTTAATTCGGCTTCTGTGAACGGTGAAAGCCATGTAACTACTCTAATCCGACAATTGTTAGAGCAAGCACTACAAATGTATCAATTATTTTACTCCGATGACAATTCAAAAGTATTGTCCTGTACCTCATTACTCGCCACATTGTTGACTGATCAAATGAAGTACGAAAGAGCTATTGGGATGTATGAAGATGCTTTAGCTTCAGCGCGAAAATCTATTGCAATGCTTAATAGTAATGTTGGCTCTGATGATACTGAGGGTACCACTACAGACAACAGAGTCGCGACAATAGCACCGTTGCTAATGACACTAGCTAATCTATACGATAAAATTGGTGCGTATAGTATGGCGTTGCCATTATATGAAGAAGCTTTGAGTATTTATCGAGACATTTTCGACTCGGATGATCCCAATTGTGCGGAGACTATGTGTCTACTTGCATTATGTTATAATAACGATGGTATTTCAGAGAAAAAACGATTGAAAAATAATGAAGGTGTATTGTATGCCGTGGAAAGATACAATAAAGCGATAAATGTTCTAGATAATGCATTAGAAATATACATCGGGGCTAACTTAAGGGAGTCGTTTATATACATACGAGCGTTGAAAATGCAAGCAAGTATACACACTTCAAGCAACAAATATAATGAAGCTCGAGCTTGTTTCGATGAAATTTTTGAAATATACAAGACGATATCTATAGGACCTTGCGTCGAATTGGCAGAAACACAAGTTGAGTATGCAAAATTAATGTGCCTATTTGATGATCCATTAGAGGGACGAGTTCTGTATCAGCATGCAATTCAGATCTACCGCGGAATCTATGGTGAAATGAATGAAAACATTGCTTCTATTTATTATGCCATTGGTGATATAGAATTTGGGCTTGAAGAGTATGAGAATGCTTTGCCATTCTATGAGGATGCATTACTTATATACGCTCAAACATCCGGAAACACTTCATTAAGAGTAGCAGACTGTCACAATAGTATCGGTATTGTTCTACAAAAATTGAATGAACATGCAGAAGCTAAAGAGGCTTATAGAGAAGCTCTTGTAATTTATGTCATGCATCATGGTCAAGATCATATGGACGTCGCAAAAGTCACCAACAATTTGGGTACTATATTAGATGACATGGGTGAAATGGTAGGTGCTAAATTTTTCTACGATCAAGCCCTACAAATAGTAGGAAGATGTAAAAATCGACAAAATGACTTGAATGTAGACGCCCAATCTATAGTAGCATTAGATAATTTTGTATCCCTTGCTAGCGAAGACGAGAGGAATGCTGGAATAGTAACTGGTGATGTGGACAATAAAGAAAAGCAAATTCAATATATTATAAACAATATGGAAAAGCAGATAAGCTATATGGCTACTGAAGTTGATGATAAATCGAAAAAATCAAACTGTTTGATTTGTTGATTGTTGTAATAATGTAATTAATGCGTGAAAAGTAATATAATCAGCAAAAATATTATTATCACTTCTATTGCGATGCATATATACATATAGCAAACTTTTGCTTTCTCCTTAATTGCTGCAGCATGTTTAGCTTCTGCATTCAATGATGATGTGGCTAAATCAACATTATCCTCCAAATCGTCCAATAATCTAGTTGACATTTTGACTTCTTCGCCTATTGCTATTGCCTGTCCATGTAAACGATTAACCCCCATACCTATATCAAGTAACATATCATCTTGTACTTTAATCATGTCTTTTTGCCTTTGAACTAAACCCTGGTCTGATGTTGACACTGGATTATATGATGTCGGTGTACTCATACCTTGATTTGTGTTGGTATTACTTACACATTGTTTCCTAATATTTTCAACTAATATCTGTCGTCGCGCTAACTCACTATGTGATATTTCGTATTGTAACGGTGAATTAACCATTTGTTTTAGCTGTTCATCTAATGCATTAAGTGTATTTATTAAAATTTTCGCTTCTTGATAACTAAAAACTTCACCATTTTTTCGCTTTGATTGAATTCTTTCTTTCAAGGACGAGAACTGTACTGACCACTCCTTGGCGGTCACCATCTGTCGCTCTGATTGTCCGACCTGGTGCTAGTAAATTATGAACAACAACCGAATGAATTACCACTAGGTAGGTAGGTTAAGATTTTCTCACTTCACTTAATCTTACCGGTAATCAGTTTGATCGGCCCTAGGACTAGATCTGTATCGATTCGGATAGAGTCATCGGAACGAATCGTTACCTTACTCACACAACAGATTTCATAAATGGATTTTATAGTGTCCCTCCGATTGCTTTTCGTTGATTCTGTTTATTTACATAATTTCCATTCATAGATTTGTCTGATACTGGAACTATTGTTTAATTAAATAGTATATGGAGTCAAATGCATCTTCCTTATCAATAGAATAGTAGTAGATGAATATATAGTGATACTACTAGGTTGAAGGACCCAATTACCAATTATGTACCGGTAAGTCTTTTGTCCAATAAAAATTGGCGAAAACAGCGATATATCAAGTGAAATGAAGCGGTTTGTGCGCAAGGACGGGCGCACCAAGCAGAATAAGAGGTTCAAGTCCGAGTCGCATCACTTGAGCGTAGAAGAAGGAGATGATGACGAAAAAATGGATGCGCAAACAAGTGCTCATGAGGAAAGAGATGACGATGATTACGATCAAGTTAGTTACGAATATCGTGGTAGAGCAAAATATTGGGATGCATTGCCGTGGAAAAAGATTGATATAGATGTCAGTGAGTTTGATCAAGATTCAATGTTTTTCGGTTTGGAAGAAGTTGATGGCAATCAGTATAAGTTATTCAAGAATAATGCCTCAGATAACAATATGGATAGTAGTAAAAAAGATTCAGGTGAAAAGAAGAAAGAGAAATTGAAAAACAAATTACAGAAGAGTGTTAAGAATAGCGATGATAATAATGAGGGCATAGTAAATGGTGCAGTTAAGAGTAGTGAGACTGTACATGAGAAGAAGCATAAAGAAGACAAGGAATTCAAGAAAGATAAGAAAGATAAGAAAGATAAGAAAGATAAGAAAGATGACAAGGAAACAAAGTGCCCTGTCAGTCTGCATGATAAAAGTCAACCAAAATTAACTCAAGTCGCTAAAACGGACGACATAGTGTCTAGTGTGCAAGAGTCATGGGGGGGGGTGCTGCTACATGAATTATTGAATAAATCGTTGCAGTCACTACAATTTATTACACCAACTCCAATTCAAGCTGGTGCAATTCCATTAATTTATAGTGGTTCTTGTGATCTCGTTGGTATTGCTGAAACTGGATCTGGAAAAACTTTAGCATTTGGTTTACCAATTATTAACTCATTGTTAAATAACTGGGAAAGTATTCGAAACAATGTGGCGACTACATCTAATTGTCCTTATTCAATAATTATAGCGCCAACAAGAGAATTGGCTATGCAAATTACAAAAGTATTAAAAGAAGTATGCGATCCTTTTAAATCCGTCCGAATGATTAATATTGTTTCCGTAGTGGGTGGCATGGCTGAACAAAAGCAACGTAGGTTACTGGATCGAACTGTTGATATTTTAGTAGCCACACCGGGACGTTTATGTGAATTGATTGCGAAAGAAGAAATCAAAGCATTTTCAGACATGGCTTACGTAAAGTTTTTAGTTGTGGATGAAGCTGATCGTATTGTGGAGGAAGGACATTTCTCGGAGTTACATCGAGTTTTTTCCCGAATAACAGATCACGAAAAATTAAAGCAATTAAGAGGTGATAAACCTAAGCCTGAACTAGCAGGTAAATATGATATTGAGGAAGAGGAAGAGGAAGAGGAGGAGGAAGATTGCTCCGTTGATGATGATGTTAACTTGGAAGAATCGCCTATAACAGAAGATGACGATGCTAATAAATTGCCTAAATTTGAACTTGTTAGACAAACGTTATTGTTTTCGGCTACAGCATTAAAAATTAAAACAGATTTTGTCATTTCAGGACCACAACGGAAGGAACTAAAAAAAATGTTATCGACCCATAGTAATAGTAATATCGCCAGCGTAATACAAAAGTTGCCGGAACATTTGCAGTCATTAGTTGCGTCGGTAGCGGTGCAAAAGGATATTAAAATAATTGATGTGACGAACAAAGTTGCATCCGCTGTTATTGCGACTAAGCTACCTGTCAATCCAAAGGTTAAAACTAGCGAAAAATCCACACCAGAGTCAGATGAATTAAATATGACTTCTTTGCCTAAGTTACTATGTCAGTATGAAATTCGTACACCAACTGAAGATAAAGATGCTTTTGTATATTATTATGTGTTGAAAAATCAAGGTAGAACCTTGTTATTTGTAAATAGTATCAAAACGGCCCGACGCATAGACGGTTTGTTGCGCGCATTAGGATTAAATTGCCGCACTATTCACGCTCAAATGCAGCAAAAGCAACGTTTGAAAGCACTGGAGTCATTTAAAACGTCTCCCATTGGGATCTTAGTAGCAACAGATGTAGCAGCAAGAGGATTAGATATTTCAAAGATTCAGCATGTATTACATTATGATATTGCAAGATCACCTCAAGTGTATATTCACCGTTCCGGTCGTACCGCTCGTGCTAATACTTCGGGTATAGCAGTATCATTTGTATCTCCTGAAGATACAACATATCATACTAATATATGTAGTGTTGTTGGAGCCCTAATGCCTTATCATGTTGAGCTGAGAGCTGTACCAATGCTTCGTGAAAGAGTCAAGGTTGCGAAGAAAATATTTACAATACTATTCGTTCAATCGCAAACAAATAAAGAAAAATCGTGGCTTGAGCAGAATGCTCATGATGCTGATCTTGAAGTTGATGATTATATGTTAGAAGAAGCAAGAGCCGAGGGAATATCACTAGGTAATCATAAAAAAAATAAGGACTCTGTTGCAACTAAACAAAAATTAGAAACGTTAAAAAAGCAATTGCAAGTGTTATTGAGTACTCCTGTTGAAGGCATTAATTCGATAGGAGGTAAAAAAGGTTTTGTTGTCGTAGCTAAGTGATTTAAATTACATTATTATACACTAGTCTTATTTTCTTCTACTACTTTTTTGGCTTTCGCGTTCCATTTAGGAATTAAATATCTATATTCGCGATCTTTTTTAACAAATCCTGTTGGTTTATTAGTACCAAAAAGCCTTTTTATATCGATATTCTTTCTACTTGTATCATAATATGTCACATTTTTCAACTTATTTGTGTAAACTGTTGAATCAAATTCTTTCACTGTATTCAAATCAATAACCATATCACCACGTGACAGATCAACAGATTTAACTAACTCGGATGCATCCCCACCCATTTTTTTGAATTTAAACTCATCAAATTCGTGATTATTCGCTCGATATTCAGCATCCAACCTCTCCAACTCTTTCTTCTCCTTCCAGTTAAAGGTGGGTCTGCCACCAGGACGTCCTCCGCCGCGATGGCGCACTTGAATAAACGACGCGCCGCGGCACCGCAACAAGTCCGTGATCACCGCACACCGCCGTGGAAGCATTTCTTCTTCGGGTTCGAGTTTTCTATTTCGTTGACAATACCGGAATACGTGCCAATTATCGATATTTTTGGGTCCATGCAGGGCCTCGGGGTCTGAGGAACCGGTACAAATGCAATATGTCTTTTTCAACGCTATTATTTTGTGCTTCGTACTTTCCGTCGCGATGTTGCTTAAGTGTAAGACAATAGAATTGGTATTTATGCACCACTTGTTCAAAATTCTCTCAGCACGATTGCTCGGCCTGTAATAAAAGTTGAGAGAACATTGCGTGGAGGGTGTTGAGTGTAACTGAATTCTAGTTGATCTATTATCCTCAATATTGCTTTACGCTATGTCTCATTGAGTTTCACTTTTTCTCACTGTGCATTTAAGTTGTACGCTGTATAAAGCGCAGCGCTTTGCCGGTACACTTTGGTACCTACATACATTGGTACCAAATAAATTTATTTATCGTGATAATGCACAAGTTATACATACATCGTCAGTCGTGGGTGCCAACGGCGCTTCTTCGGCCTCGCTACTGCAGCAGCCACGCAACCTCTGAACTGGCACAACTTCTCAAAGTTCCCCATGTAAAAAATAATATACCAGCCTCAATAATACAGAAGATTGATAAAAAATTGCATTTAAAGAAGCATCATCCGCTTAATATTATCAAGACATTGATAGAGGAGTACTGCAATAAATATGCGTCAGATAATGGGCAAAATAGCTTCGTGATTTACGATAATTTATTACCAATTGTTACAACAAAACAATGTTTTGATGATTTATTGGTTGCAAGTGATCATGTTTCTAGGAGTCCAAGTGATACATATTATCTAAATGATGGTTCATTATTGAGAACTCATACTTCGGCGCACCAATCACAATTTATAAGAAGCGGTGTGGAATCTTTTTTATGTACTGGTGATGTTTATCGTCGTGACGAAATTGATGCGTCCCATTATCCAGTATTTCATCAAATGGAAGGTGTTAGAATATTTAATTTCAAAGAAGGCATATCTGTAAATGATGCTAAAACAATTATAGAAAATGATTTAAAGAATATTTTAACTGGATTAGCTAAGCATTTATTTGGTAAAGATTGTGAAATGAGATGGAAAAATGATTATTTTCCCTTTACTACTCCATCTTTTGAGTTAGAAGTCAAATTTAATGATGCATGGTTGGAAGTACTAGGCTGCGGAGTTATACATGATCAGGTCATGGTAAATTGTAACAAGTCCAACAAATATGGATGGGCATTTGGCTTAGGTCTTGAGAGGCTAGCGATGATACTATTTTCCATACCTGACATAAGATTGTTTTGGAGCGACGACGATCGTTTTAGCAGCCAATTTAAATCAAATAAAATTATAAAATTTCAACCATATTCCAAGTTCCCTTTATGCTATAAAGATGTAAGTTTTTGGTTGCCATCTGAAGGCCTACACATCAACGACGTGTACGAAGGTACGTATTTCACTTCTTCTTTGCGTATTAATTTATTAATTCTTCTTATTTGACAGTTATACGTAATATTGCCGGAGACTTGGTTGAAAAGGTAGAATTATTCGATGAATTTTATAATAAAAAAATCAATAAAAAATCGATGGCGTTTCGCATTAACTACCGTCACATGGATCGATCTCTAACAAATGAGGAAGTTGACGAAATTCAAATTAAAGTGCGTCAGGAACTAGTACATAAGCTTAAAGTTGAATTACGGTGATTTACATTTGTTACATTTACTATATTATATTATTTTATGTTTACAGACTTTTCTAATACTTGACCCCGCTTAAAACTTCTTTGATTAATCTTGCGCGCTTACTATCGATGGTACTAGGAATAACTTCAATAGGAGTTTTGTCACTGCCGTCTTTAATGCTTGTGGATGCATCAAATAAATGAAGCAACTCAACGCACAAGATGTGTCCATTTTCACAAGCTAAGTGCAATGCAGTTTTCATTGTTTTATTACATACAAAATTGACGTCTACGCCCATTGCAAGTGAATAAATAATTCCAAATGGGTCTCCTTTTGACGCACATTTTAGTAGTAACCGCTGTTTTCCCTCAATCGATAGTTGTGATGGTTTCAAATAAGCTTTATGCACATATTTCTGTTTTATGTACTCCTCTCGATCACCAAGACTAGAGTTAGGTGAAGGCTTTGTTACTATATCTGTCAATAAATTCTCATAAAACTGATTAAACTTTTCATTGGATACGTTCAATATTAATTTTATATTATTATGTGTCCAAGTGTCTAATTTCAACGACCTTACTTTTGATATGTGCACTCCCAAACTGCGATGAATACCACTACATTGAATGCACATCATTACACATAAATTTAAAGAAACCCAATCTGGATTACTCATACCACAGTCGACACAATATGGATTTTTGTCTTTGAGTTTATTTATTGTAGTTTCGGAAGGTACAAAGTGATACAGACTGGATGATGCATCGATGTTATTTGATTGTTGGGAAATATTTTTACTTAACGACCCTTCAATTTGTTCTTTAATCACCTCGATCCATGTTGATACATCATTGCTATCATCACCTTGTAATTCATATACACCACCTGTTCTAGAATCCCTTTCACCAGGTGAAATTATTTGAAATTCTTTAGCTGAGACAATACGAACAGTTGATACTAACAAATTAGCTACTTGAATCGCTTCTAGCTGCTTTTTCATAGCTCCCGTTAATAGTTCAATATGCGAATGAGTGTAATATAATCTACCGTCCTTTATGAAAAACCATCGTTTTAACCAATTCTTTTTAATACTTGTTGATTTCTTGTATAGATATCCAGCTTTAATAATACCCTCAATTTCTATAGTATGCTTCACCATTTCATTGTCCTCATCGTGCAAAGAATGTGTTGGTGAGCTACTCCTATGTGACATTTTATCATCGGAAAAATTCTTCTTTATTGCTGTCTTATTGTATTTTCCTGTCTCAACATCATCAGCTTCCTCATCATGAAGCGGATTTTTTGCTTCATTCTTTATTATTTCTTTATATTTCTTGCCACTTTTTCCATCTGTAGACAGACCAAAGAACGAAACTGGTATACTACTCAATGCCAGTAAATTTATGCGCACTTTTCCTTTGCCGATGTGCTTAAGATGTTTGTGGTAGAAGAAACAAGTGACTGCAGCCACCACTATGAAAACTACGCCGACTGCAATGCCGGCAGTTGCGCCAGAAGACATGGCTCTGGTTCTTGTGTTCACACGGATGCTAATTAGTTGCAACCAACTTTGGACGAAAGCGGAAATAGTTTTTGGGTGTGGAAGACCTGGTAGGTTCGAAGGGAAAAGTTTATTTACAAAAATAATTAGCTATCGACATCCTGCGCCTTATGCTCCCTACTGGGTTTAAATCCTAAATGTATTGTGTCTCTATCGCGTGCCAAGAGTATTTGGTGATGACGTTCAGTATTTGCTTCGATTTGCTGTCTAGTTAATTTTAAGTAGCAATAACTACAATGAATGCCTTCTTTGTAATGCTCGTGCTTCATATCAGCGCTATTCAAAGGATGCCGGCAACTTCTACACAAAGTGTAGGTGCCCAATTCTAATCCGTGTTTCACAGATACTCTTTGATCAAACACGTAACATTCTCCATTCCATAATGAATTATTTTCATCAATTGTTTCTAAATACTTCAAAATGCCACCTAGTATGCGTAAGAATTTAAAATATGTTTAAAGACTGTAATGGTGCATAGCTACCTTTCAGAGTATATACCTCGTCGAATCCTTTCGATAATAAATAGGCCGTTGACTTCTCGCAGCGGATACCTCCGGTGCAGAACATTGCGACCTTCTTATGCTTTTTAGCATCTAAATTGTTGTCTAAAAACTGCGGTAAATCTTTGAATGAGACTGTATTTGGATTTATCGCTCCAGTAAAAGTCCCGAGTAATACCTCATAGTCATTTCTAGTATCAATTAATGTGACTTCCGGATCACTGATCAAATTATTCCATTCGTTTGGTTCAACATTTATTCCTCTTCTCTCAAACTTATCAATTGTCACACCCATTGTGATTATTTCATTTGCTAATTTAATTCTCATTCGATAGAATGGTTTTTCTTCACTATAACTAGCTTTTAATTCAAATTTATCTTTATCTATACGTAGTGTACTGAATAGATTGGCTAGCATGGCATCAATATTATCTTGTGAGCCGGCGATGGTTCCATTTATGCCCTCTGCTGCGATAATTAATCCGCCTTCAATTCCAAAGCTATTACATAAATCAGTCAATACCAATTTCATTCCTTCGCAATCATCGATAGGAAAGAAGTGGTACAACGCCACGATCTTGAACATTTATCCCACCTGATTGTTTGACAAAGAGCGCCTATTCGGGTCCGAGCAGCGACCTTTGCCTCCTCCTGCTCTCCTTTCTAGCTCTGATGCACACTCTCCTCTTTTAAGTGGTACCAAAATTCTATCACTACGGTACTACTTTTCCACAGTCATTTGGCGATTTGTTGCTGTAGCTGCTGTACTAGTCATATTAATAGATGGACACCGTATGCAGTTGTAAATATTGCAAAGTAGGCAGCAAAGTATAATTCTCTATTGGATCCTGGGAAGGTTTGTATTTACACCAGAACTTAAAGAATAATATAAATAAAGTGTTGATACAATACAAGGAAATAAGGTTACAGTCCTACATTCAACTTAAGATAGTATGGCTGATATAGTATCACTTGGTAAATATGTCTAACATAATATTGAAAAATGCTCCCGCCTGATTTATTCAGACTGTTATGATGATTTTGAGGTCATTAATTCAATATTAATACGTGTGGCTTTCACAAGAAATAGAAATGTTTTTAAATTATAGGTCAACATCCCAGAATCTATTGACATGTATCGCCCGTGGTACATTACCTTCAGTATTAAATCTCATTTGGACCCTGTATTTTTGTAAATTGAATAACAACAATAAACTAGTACAATCGTTATCGCTAAATCCAGCTATATTTGCACAATGTGTTATCGCTTCTATAGTAGAGACAGCACTATTCCCTTCATTGTGAAATCTCCAATATTGACCAACAATATTAGATAAAGATATGTATATTAAAGGTGGTAACCCCAAGTTTTCTCGAAACTCTTTAATTTGCCTTGCCATCGTTTTACCATTTTGCCACGATGCTTCGAGCACAACGACTCGCCAAGTCTTGTCTGGATTGCAATCACTTTTCCATTGAAATTCTTCGGCTGGAACTGCATCATGGGATGGGAATAGTACAATATCTGTATCTGCATTAAGAGATGCTACTATAGGTTCCCATGATTCACCGTAATTTTTTTTTTCCCAATGAGCAAATGTTACATTATTATTGCATAAAACTTTTGTATGTGTAGCGGTGCATTTAATTAGTGAATCATGCCAATGAATTATAACTAACAAATCAAATGGTAATGTCAGTTTTTTCCCTATCAAAGGTTCCATGCTATCAACTAATCTTCCACAAGGACCACAATATATATGCCGCATACTATTACACCCATTACATTTTTCTCTTGCTGTTTTTATTAAAGTAGGAATTAATGGATAATCATCAAATTTCCAATCGAATGTTCCCTCTGGTCTTTTGACGTGCAAAAAATAATTCTTCACTTTTTCAATATATTCATCAGTAAATACAGCTTTCTTTTCCAATATTATTACCTCATGGTGAAACAATTGTGATTGCAGCTTAGGTGACAATACACTATTTTTACTACTAACATCTTCACTTATTTCCCATATCGTTTCCGGGTCTAAATGATATAATTGTTCATTACTATCCTTAGCAAAATATTGCAGCAATTTTAATAATCGATGACCGTAAGTATCTTCATGTAAATCTGTTGGGGCTGGCATCATCATCCTTTTAATCATACGCTTTGTTGCATTGCGAAGCTTCAGTATCAGCCCATAAGTTAAGTGATATTGATGCAATCCTTCCAAAATATTATTATTGTAAATATTCTGAAATGCAGCAGCTATCTCTGAGTCCATAAAATGATTCGGCAGATACTTTTGGTGGATGTATTTGCGCTGTGGCATTTCCTGTGCGGCTGCGGATTCTTCCTCCATTCTCTACAAAGAACGGAGCAAAGCACGACTAGTATCGCTGATTTTTTGTCGAATTTCGAAAATAGTTTTAGGTACCGGTCGGTGTCTTTCAAGGTTTCTCCAAGTTCTTCTTTTTGATTGCTGGGGAAGTGGGATTGTAGAATAATATCGTTAAAACAACGAATCTTAAAAGCAACTATCATCTTCTGGTACCGACATACCGCAGTTAGTACATGGTACTTAGTTTGGTAGCGACATCGGATCTATGGGACGATGACGATGACGATGTTATCATAGGAAGGATTCAAATCAGGTTGAGAACTGACTGTAGTGGTTCTTTAGTCAAGGTCTAAGGGTTTTCTTACCTTAGCGCAACTACAAGGTACGTAACGGTGCCGGTATTGTACGTATGATGATTCGCTGATGAAAGACAGGTAAAGAACTCTTGAAGAGTTCGGGCGGCGATTCGCTCGATGGCGAAGCAGGCGGTGAATCGAGGAGGCGTCCTCGCGATTGCAGCGCAGCACCAAAAGGCCATTTTGTCGTGCGTAGCGATTGTGGTGAGCGTGGTATTCGCATATGTTGTATACAAAGGAAATGCATCGCGTGTGTTAGATATGATGAAGGCGTCACCTGAAGAGATTAAAGCTGCAATGTTTGGTGATGACCCCTATTTGTTTTATTGTGCATCCAAAAGTGGTAAAGATGATGACCAGCTGCCAGCATTATTAGTTGATTTACATAATGCAAGACATTCTATGATGAAATTTGCAAAAATTGATTGCTACAAAATTGGATCATCGGGTAAAACTATATATGATAGGTTTCAGTTGGATAAAAAAGTCAAGCCTGTACTATTTGGCACTGCTCCATGGTTTAGTGGAGTCAAACAGCTGCCTGCAGTATCTCTAAAGGATAGTCAAAAGTTGATAAAATATGTAGACAATACATTAGGTCCTCAAAGTGTAAATGTAGTAAGTACCAAAGAATTGAATAAATATTGTGGATTTACAGAAAAGAATAAAGTCACAGATCCTCTTAGTATTACTGACACCTGTGTGGCTTTTATTAAAGGGAAAAAATACAATTCTAGTAAATCTAAAAAGTTAGAAGAAATTGTGATTAGAGAAACCCCTAGAGGAGTGAAATTTGTGTCCGTCGATTATGTAAATAACATATTATCTTTTGATACTTCAATGGAATATGATGACTTTGATATTAAAATTTTGGCAATAAGAAATGGTACACATTACTTACGAATGTCAGACAATAATCCAGCGACAAGAGATTATTTTAGCACGTTTATAACAACAGCTGCCAGTACTCCATTGAAGGGATATAGTAGTAATAATAATCTGATAACTATTGAGAAAGTAAGTAGTTTAAAAAGAAGCAAGAAAAAGTCGTCTAAAGAAAGTGCAAAAAAAACTAAAGCAAATACTTCCAACAAGAAGAATTCTGATGCGTCGTCTAAAACAGAGCATCGAGTGGACGAGTCAATGAATACAAAAGAAGAGAGTCAAAAAACAAAAAATGTACATGAAAATAGTGATGACATGGAAAAAATTAATAGAGAAAGGGAAAAGGCTAGAAGAGAAGAAATGGATAGGCAGGCTAGAGAACATTTCATTAGTGAAATAGATGAAGATGTTAATGTAGATGTACATGAAGATGATAGTGAGGAAGAAGTAATCGAGTTATAATAATCAAATTCTAATCTATTATTAAACAGAATGCTTACATTATATTGTTTTCATTTTATTCAACAATCAAAGTACAAACTTAACTCTAGGGTCCGAGTTTAGAATATCATAAACCGCGTACAACTCGGTAGAAGAATTGAATAAGGGTGAAATTGTTAATGATAAAAATGATGCCGATTTTCCCTCTGTTGTTTTTGACTCTCGACTACTAAATTCTATTTCATTACTTGATTTATTCAATATTTTTGCAATTTTATCAACTGTATCTGCTGCAAATGTGGCGTCGTTGAGACCAATTACTTTAATTGTAAATTTGGAGGGAAACACAATAGTTTCGTCAAATACTTTTTTATTTTGTGTTTTCATTTCTTCTTTCAACTTACTCAATTTCTGCTGAGCTTCATATGCTTTTGACTGAGCATCTATTGAAGGTATATTATCATTATTATTTCTGTTCACACCATTCAATCTATTCGATGTATGCAAATATTTTTTTGCGAGCGTATTACTTGCTACATCATTAACATTGAACCATTTTTTTGAAGTGGTAATTAAAAGCCGCCTCGACAACAAACAACGGTACATCACAAACTGTTGCAGTAATAACAATAGTATCAATCCCACCTCTCGCATATGACCTCTGAAAGACCTCTTGAACTTCCTACTCAGAGAGTCTTGGTAGGGTCAACAATGTCATAAAAAGAAAAATCTGGATTCCACTTTTTAGTACCTACTTGGAACTTCAAGTCAGGGCTGTCGCGTACCGGTGTCAATAATACTAGACATGAATACTTAGTACTATACTATGGTACTAGTATTTAGTACTCATGATCTTGATAGTTTCCAGTAGTACTAGTATTTAGTACCTATAATCTTGATAATTTCCAGTAGTACTAGTATTTAGTACTCATAATCTTGATAATTTCGAGTA
>JACCDO010372844.1_pt1 | contig 20560 bp, 13 predicted proteins | sample 7446101 | NCBI WGS metagenome assembly JACCDO01 (sample SAMN15323440, study PRJNA562643) | freshwater metagenome | isolation source: river surface water | place: USA:Blue River Watershed | collected 2017-08-16
CATACAATACATCTATGGTTGATCTACAGCATGTGTGTGATATGAAAGTTATGGAGTTGATACCTCTCGACAGTGATAATTGGTCTGTCTTATTAAATCAAAATGTTGAATGCCATCGCGCTATTAGTTATGCTATCGATTTACTTGAACGAAGTTATGCGGGTGGTGTCTGTGTTTGGCCAAAATTACAAGAATTACTTGATTTGAGCGGCAATGTATTATCCATGCGAGAGTTGTTGCATGATGTCAAATACTCTGAATGTCTTGATGTATGTGACACATTAACATCTTCAAAATTTGTCTCGATAGCTCAAAAATATGACCCTATTGCGGCTACTATTTCCAATGAAGTTATCATATGTCGCCATCGAATTAAATGCTTACAATTTGAAGAATCATTGCATAATGCTCTGATAACAAATAGAGCGAAGCCATTATTTTTGTTCGAGGAAAACGATATAATTAATAATAAAAGTGATTCTGATAACATGGCAGCAATCAACTTTATTAAGTCTCATTCGGGTGACGCAAAACAATTAATTTCAGTAATTAAATCAGTCGAGCAGTACTTAAAAACCACAAAATTTGCTGTTCCTTTGACAACACTAACCATATTAAATACAGCCAAAAGAGTGTGCGATGGTCGTGAAACACTGGGAAATATTTCACACGAAGAATACTACCTGTCCGCGAGTTTCAGTCAACAGTGGGAAAAAGCTTATTTGCAAATAACAAAATCAAATAATGACGCATCCTTGTCTATAAGTGATGAGTATATGAGCGAATTTAGTATCATTACCCAAGAATTGTCTCGTCGTTATATTATTTCATCATTACTTTACATAGTTAACAATAGTGTAATATCTGGTTCATTATGTGGTAGTATTAAGATTTTCAAACAAAATCATGAAATAAACAACACGTCATTCTCTACGTTGTCCGCGTTAATACATAGGGAATGGCCATATCAACCCGCTTCTATGTCAAACATCGTCAGTTTGGCAAAGTTATTCATTGAATTAAGAGATCTGATAGTAAGTTCAGAGATTAATAATGAAGATCTTGTTGACTCAGACGATGTTTCTAACGAAGAAGTAACTGCTACTAATACCAATTCTATTTGGGACGATGATACCATCCCCAATTTACTGAAACAAATCAGTGTAAAATGCGGTGAAATGGATGGTGATTCAGAGAGTAAGTTTAAGCAGCTATTACTTCAAGAGGATGCATTAGCTGAATTGGATTTTATTAAAGCAGAATATTCTGCGAGAAAAGACATTCGTATGCTCAAGTACTCACTCACAGACCTCCTTCCACCAATATACTTTAACCCTAAAAGCAGTCGTCGAAGTGTTTCTTACAACAAAACATATGACCAAAATTATGGGGTTTTATCAGATGCAGTGCTTGAAGCCTTGCAAGTTGAGAATTTGATTGCTTATGAAAATAGTGTGCGCAATATCACTGCCATTGCCACTGTTAGTAAAGATACAGAAAATTTATTACAAGTATCTAAAGCAACAATACAGTTATTGCAACTAGTGAAAGAGTCAGCGAAAGTCACAGATCGAATGGTGAGTGTCTCCTTGAACGAATTTGATCAATTAAAAACGTTATTTAAAAATATCAATATAGATTCTATTGAAATCCATGTTTTCCACATGCATACTCTCATTTTGCAATTAATAAAATTATTATGTGATGCAATTGGTGGGGATACAGACAAGCGGCGAATCATGGACAGTATTATCCGCGTTAATTCAATTATTAAAACAAATAATTTAATAATTCCAGAGTCTAAACAGGTTTGGATACAGACCGCTATTCAATACACAAAAATACTCGAGTTTGAAATATTAAATTATGAGAGTGATATGATGAACTCATCAAATGATAAGGCTAACTCAGAGAGCAAGTTTCTTGAAATTGTTTACAACTGTAAATGTCTAGATGACTATCTTGCTTATTTATATGAGGCACCATTACATCAAGTTACAAGTCTTGAATATAAATATGAGAATATGTTTATAGAAAAAATACGTTACGCATGTAAAGATGCATATACAAATGCCGTGAAAATGTACAAGAATACAAGTATAAATAAGTTAAAACATACATTACCACGTGAAGCTAAAGCGAAGTCACAGCAAAATACACATCATAATCATTTTACCAAAGGTGAATTGAATAATTTAAACGAGATTAAGAATAAGCTGTTGCAAGAGGATGCAAACGATCCATATGGCATTCAATCTCTGCGCACGTTGGGTTATGATGATAGTGAAATTCTTAGTGGTAATTTTGACTTGGCATTATTATGGGCTTGTAATTATGATGTAAAAGTGTTGCGTAGAAATAAAGCAACTCGTCATCACACAGCATTAGATATGAGAGATGCTGGATACACCTTGAATCAGTTATATGATGGTGGATTTACATTACATGATTTAAAAAAAGCACAGTATACAGCTGCTGAATTGTATGAATCATTGCATATTTCGATTGATCAACTTAAGCATGTAGGTTATAGCGAAATAGACATACTATCAGCTGGATACTCGACTGCATCATTAAAAAGTAGTGGATTTGTAGTAACACATTTATTAACAGTTCCTCATATTACAGTAAAATTCTTACTAGATGTTGGCTATTCACCAACAGAGCTCAGAGCCGCAGGTGTTAATGCATTCTTTATGAAACAAGCTGGTATTACTAGCTGTAAACAATTGCGTTCCATTGGATATTCATGCATGAATTTAAAAACCGCTGGATTTGATGCTTTTGAGTTAAAGGAAGCTGGTTTTACTTACAATGACTTACGTTCAATTGGATTTCATGATGAACGTTTAATGTTGGCTGATTTTGCTAATGAAGGACTTTATCATGATATTCTTACAGAATTTTATCGCAAAACTGATGGTGATTCCTGGCATAATAAAACTAATTGGTGCAGTGATCTACCATTTGATGAATGGTATGGTATCAAAGTGGATCAGAAAACCAAATATATCACTCAAATTGTGCTACCCAATAATAATTTACGTGGACACATTACATCTAGAATACAATACTTGGCACAGCTACAGACACTGAATCTTAGTAATAATCGCTTGACTGGCACCATACCAGCAGCACTAAGTTCAATGATTAATTTATCTACTGTGAATCTGGCAGGTAATGATGAACTGCGGGACTCAAGTACCATGTCGTCACCTGGAAGTGCAAAATCAGCATCACCACTACTTACACCATCGTTTGTTAATCGAAATATAACATCACATCATTCTGCTGAATGGAATATATTAATGGATTTATTCCAAGATAGTAACGGTAAACAATGGAATATTCGTACTAATTGGGGAAGTGACCGACCTCTATCGGATTGGCATGGTATCACACTCAATTCTAAGGGATATGTCAAAAAAATTGTTATACATAATAACAATATTGACGGTTGCATTCCTGACTCCATTAGAGGGCTCCAGTATCTACAAGTATTAGATTTACGATTTAACTGCATTAATGGTTGCATACCAGAAAGTATCTGCGAATTATCATCGCTCACTCATATCCATCTCCATGGGAATAGACTACAAGGCGAAATACCACAAAGTATAGGATATTTAAGTATGTTAAAAGTATTAGACGTCCGATCTAATGCACTATGTGGGGATATACCCCAGTCACTTTCGTTATTGAATAATTTATGGTATCTAGGAATATCATCAAATAATTTTACTTTAACGGTTTCATTAAAAGAAAAGAAAGAAATATGCCGTTTAACTAATACTAAAGAGGCAAGTGTCAAAAGTTATGCGAAATTTTTACTACCTACTTTACATAGCATTGAATAATAATATAATTTATCAGCCTGTTATATATGTACAATTACCACGTTTATTCATCTCCTCCTTCCTCTTCTTTTCCATATACAGCAGTAATAGGATTCAATGTAATTTTATCTGAAAATGAAATAGCAGAAGCACGTTTGGCAGTTCCAGATGCTTGATTTAAATCAGCGAATGGAACAATTGACTCGTTAACGATCGTGGCAGCACTACTACGTCGTCCTGTGTCTTCGGCAACAGATTTCCTGGTAAGGACACTTTTACGAGTTTTCATTTCAGCTGGTATGGCGTATTTTGATACACAGGAAGCGGATTCGCCAGAGACAGGATATGAAAGCACAGGAATAGTTTTTATTTTGGAATGATCGATCTTTTTATGCTTATGTAATCTGGAACCAGCAACTTTTTTCACACAATTCTTTTGACAATTATCATTACAGTCATCAACATTATCATCACCAGCACCTTGTAATCCAACAGACGAATGCCTTTTTCTTGATACACTTTTTCTAGAAGAAGTGTTTGTAGCTTCACCTCCTTCAAGAACTTCTACTAACTCAATTTCTTCTTCATACTCATCAGGTAAGTGATCAATTAACTTAGATACAATAAATTCTTGACGTTTCAATTGTGTTTGTACTTCAAATGGTACATCTGGTACTGCAAAACCTATTCCTTGTTGCAACAAGCCTATAGTCCACATAAAAACAATGTAAATCCACGCCCTAGTATGCGCAGTATAATTATTCAATACGTCCATGGTGTAACAAATAAGTGCACCGTTTGTAAGTATAGCTATGGTGGCAATTGTTTGCATAATTTCTTGCCAAACACCTATATCTTGCGCACCAACAGGGATTGGACGTTGATAAAGTACTAATAACTTCCATGTTAATACTTTGGAGGATATATAATTGACAATTAAAGTGAAAAATGGTGCAATAGGTAAAGCTGTGACAAATAACGCTAAATAACCAAATTGAACTACAACATCCGAGTATAAGGCGATGGCCTCAAGTGTAGGATTATATACCATAAGCATATACGCATTTTCAGCTGGTGTGAATAAAGATAAATCATTCATTGGCAAACCTGTGTTTTTATCAAGCGTTTCTTCTTTTTTCTTTAGTTCTGATTGAGCATATGGGATAATAATGCTCAATGCTGTACCTAAGAATATTCTTGTACCAAATATAATTGCTAAGTTAATACTTAATGGTTCCATACATGTTGGGGCACCACATTGACCCATGTATTCGTCGGGTGTACCAGCAGGTGCAGCTAAATATAATGCAATAAATGCTAAATAAAAAAATGAAATATACGAGTTGACAAATGTAAACAAGAATTGCTTTAATATTAAACTGTCTTCAAATTCGGTATCCGTGCGATGATTTTCTGCTACAGTAAGTTTAAGTGCAACTTCACTGTATGCATAGTTAAATAACATAATGACAATTGTGTTCAGTATTGATGCTATGGCACTAGCAGAACCTGCCATTGATGTAAATAATAATTCATATCGTAATAAATAAATTGCAACCACAGAGGCAACTACTAACATAATAAACACACCAACGACACTATAACTTTCAGCCAATCTATTTCTAGCTTCAAATGGGGAATAATACAAATGTTTACTACCATCAATATATGACAATTGTAAATTACCAATAAATTCTGGTCTATCAGGTTCTTGTGATTCAAAATCACTCATTCCCCATTCCATAGCTATACCACTTTCTTTACGTTTCCAAAATTCAAGCATCAATACTGCCCAACAAGCAATAAATACGGAATAGAAAGCGACGACGGGATGCGAATAATTACCTGTACCCCATACAATCAATTGAAATATAAAACCGATAGCAGCAGGAATAATTAACCAATATGAATAATGACCAAGAAAATGATAAAATAATGCAATTTTCTCACCAAAATAATCCTTAATATGTTCAAACGGTTGATCCCAAGAAAAAGTACCCCAATCAAGTGATTTGGTATATATTATAGCTGATTCTGTTTTGTTATGTAAAGCAAAAAATGCCAATAGATCACCTTTAACAATCATACCATTTAAATCTAACCCACAACCACCATGTAATTTTGCACCTTTCAACAAATAATAGATTAGAGTCAATCTAATTTGACCATACAATGGCGTGTCATGGTTTTTAGTATCATATAAGTCACTAGAATGTGATTCATATTTACCATAAATGAAACTGTATGGTGATATAGGAGTAATATTTGTATCTTCATTAATATTACGAGGTCGAATTATATATTCACCATTACTATCTTTTATACCTCTAGTTAAATCTAATTTAACTTGTTCCTGAGACATTAATACTTTAAAATTAATTCGATCAGTAAATGCAGCAAGCGTAGCATTTGGAATTTTTAATAATACCATTAATTCATCTTTTTGTATAGATAAATAAGGAAAAAGTTCAAATCCAGCATCTATTAATTCTTGGCAAACATGTTTACAAACAGTTGATTGCGAAGTTGGATCCCCTTCAGTAAGTAACGGAAACACCATTGCGTAATCAAATTGAGCACTAAAATCTGGATTTTTAAGTTCATCTTGGGTAAGATTGGACTTTTCATATATCTTTTGTAGCTCCATCTTTTAACTTTGTCAATACAAGCGAGGTTTTGAGTGGTATTATGTAAACAAAAAGCCACCAATGTCAACCTAGCGCAAACGCAAAGTAACAACTACCAGCTGAAAGTTTCAACTTGAAACGGTTCCGGTACCGACATGGTATCCGACTCGATAATCCGAGAAGAAAGCACCTTTGCGACAATCAGAGACTAAAAATTACAGTTATTTTAGTCTGAAATACTTTTTTACGTTAAATTGAATCAATGTTTTGGGTAATAAATAGCATTTAACTCCTTTTCTTTTTTATTCCGGAACTCAGAACATGCTGAACTTTTTCAATAATTTTAAAGAAAAGAAAGGCGAAAGAATAAGGGCAGCCCGATGCTGCGATTCGTACTCCTACTTCTGCTTCTCTTTTTATCTAATGCTAGCTATGATTACGATTCAGATATTATAAAAGTCTGCGAGAATCCATCGATTCCAACTAGTATATCTTACTGTAGAATTGTTGACTGGGAAAGTGCTAGTGTTTATCCTTCATCCAACTATTCTTATTTTGAAATAGATGAGAATGATGCATGGAGTAATAATCAGAAGGATGATTATGCAAGGAGCATGGGTAGCTATATTCAAAACAATGAAATTGTAGATCTTTCATGTGCTAGTATTATAAGAACATGGGCTTGTATAAATGTTTTCGCTGAATGTCCATATTATAGCACAGGATCTCCTGGGACACCATATTTTAAGCCATGTAAAATTGCATGCAAACAATTGCACGATTTTTGTGGCAAATATGATATAATTGAACCAGATTGTAATACTTACCCAGATATAAATTGTCAAGTATATGCTCCATCAGGATACTTTTTTTTAGCTTTAGAAAATGGCCCATATGATAGTATACCTATTATATATGGTATTTGCTTAGCATGTTGGGTAGTAATGGCAGTAGTATGGAATTATTTAACATATGTTACATATAATGAACGATGTATAATATTATGTAGAGCAGTAAGTAGTATACCTGTAATAAAATCTATTGTATTAGCGTTTGGTACATCATTTTGGGGTACATGTATTGCATGGGATATGTGTTCATTTTGGATAGGGGTGAGTTTTGTAAATACACATTTAGTATATGAAACAGCAAGTATAACTGTATTTATTTTGATTGCGAAAGGTTGGACAATTATGAGAGATGTATTTGATCCAGCTGAATGGCGAACTATAATATTATCCGTAAGTGCATTTTATATGGCAAATAGTATAACCTTGGTACTGAAAACTACTGTTTTGACTACAAGTGGTTATTGGGTTGCTAATGCTATTATATATGGTGCAATGTATATTTATATATTATCCTCAACCTTAAACAATTTAGATATTATAAGCAAAGAATTAAGTTACTTCAAACCTAATATGCCAGTAGCAATCATATCACCATTAAAGCAAAAATATATAATGTATCAAATCTTCTTATTATTTGTTTTTGTTTCAATATTATGTGAAATATTTGCGCATGCTATCGCTGACTATAAGCACACTATGTGGAAAGTTTTATTATTATACGAGGGATTCAATGTGATTATATTTTTTACAATTGGATATATTTTTCAGCCTCAACAATATTCTCCATTTTTTTTTATTACAAGTTTAAGTAATGATGAAAATGAGATAGAAAATACTAGACAATTACCTGTAATAAACGTTTCCAGTAATGATAAAAGTAAAAACAGCGATAAAGATTTAGATGAAATTGAATTGCAACGATTACTTGACGGCAGTTCACTCATTCATGGGTTGAATAATCATGACACTGATAGCTTGTTTTATAGCAGATATACGGCGAATAGCAAAATAATTGTAGTTGAAAATCCCGACAAAGTTTTATCTTTAGGAATTGCATCTACTAAATCAAACCCAACATTTGATATAAATACTTTACCAATAAATAGAGGACCAAATCAACAAACGTATGTAAGAAATGTTAGAGATAACAATGATTATGTACCTAATGCATCTCCAGTGAATACTATCACTACAACAAACAACAGACAGTATAACAATATTCAACCATTGTCTATAGCACGAACTGATAGAAATGGCAGAGATCGTGATGTTTTGGCACTATTTGAGTAAGTTTATTGAAGTGTAGTAATTATTATTAGTTGAATAACTACTGTTGTAAATGTTAAAATTGTAATTAATAATGATACATATATAGACAATGATAAGCTTACACCGCAAAAGAAATATTTTTACGCTTCATCAGTACCATCCTGTGAGTCATTTTCAAATTCAACAGCATCATCATCGTGTACAGGATTAACAACCTCTTCATCATCATCATTTAATTCAATTTCTCTATTTTTATTTCCTTCAGGAGCTATTTCAGTTTGATAATAATACACTCCCCCCCCAACTACTGCTAAAACAGCAATTACAATACCTATAATCATAATTACAATTAATTTGGATGAAATAAATAAAGTTGTATCAATAAATTTGGAATATACCTGCAATGGCACCACCACTTAATCCTGAGGAACCATTAACAGCTTTAACAGCTTTTTTAGTTGGTTTAGCTGTAGGTTTAGAAGTAGGGCGTGATGTAGGACGACCAGTTGGAATACTAGTTGGTAATGGTGTTGGCGCCTTTGTTGGTGGGAAAGATACAGTTGGTTTTGCTGTAGGTTTAAATGTAGGTTTTTTTGTTGGAAATGCACCTGCTGTAAGCGAAATTATAGTGAAAAATATGACGAGCGATAGCATTAGACGCATTCTTGCCGTTTAATCTATATGTATTTGACAGCGAACAACTGCTAGCCCAAGTTTACTGTTTTCTTTTTCTCTTTGGACTGGTCAAAGCCGGAGAAGCGTGAAAATCTTAGTCGTTAAAAATATGGGCCGGGGTATCCCCACATAAAATAGCATTCTCAACCTTATGTAATTAAAAAAGAAATAACAAGAAAAAACTTAGGCTACGTTACAAGTAAATACATACTTCACAATAAGGTCATTTTAATTATCGTCATCATCATAATTTTCATCATCATCATCTTCATCAATATTTTCATCATTATCTCCCTCTTCAGTCATTAAATTACGTATAGCACGCCAAATATCTTTTCTTCCTTCACCTGTTATAGATGAAAATGGTATCATTTCAACATCATTATTAACATCACTTAAGAATGCATTTTTTAAATTATTAATAGTTTTTGATAATTCTTCTTTAACAACTTTATCTGATTTTGTTGCAACAATAAAATATGGAATTCCTTCATTATTTAATAAATTAATCATTTCTAAATCGCTATTTTGTGGTTCTCTTCTTATATCAATTAATAATATTGCCATTCTTAATGAACTTCTATTTACTAAATATTGATATAAAAATGATGATACATTTTCTTGTTGCATTTTCGACATTTTAGCAAATCCATAACCTGGAAGATCAGTAAATATACATAATTCACCTTCTTTATCAGAACATTTAAATAAATTAATACATTGTGTTCTACCCGGTGTTTTTGATTCTATTGCAATCTTTCTATTTAAACCGGTTAAAGAATTTAATAATGATGATTTACCAACATTACTACGACCAATAAATGCTATTTCTGGGATTGGATATATAGGAATCTCATTTAAATTTATATATGAACCTAAAAATTTATAATCTTTAATCCCATCAATAGAAAAATCTCTACAATTAATAATATTTTGTCCCCATACAGTCTGGGTAGCATAAGATTTAACTTTTGTTATCTGTTTTTTATCACTAATATCAAATAAATTATTTTGATTTGAAATATATGGTGGTGTTGATGATGACTGTTTCTTTGATGAAGATTTTAATACTTTGTTATTACTATCTATTTTATCATTTCCTCTTTTTTTTAATTCTTTTTTCTTAGCTATTTTATCTAAATATTCTTGTCCTTTTGCTATTTCTTTATCCCACGCTGTTTGTTTTATTGATTTATTGCATGTCACCTTAGATGCACAACGAATGTGGTTGATATATCCATTTGAACTCAATAACAATGATACAAACAACAATAAATTGTAGAGGAATATTAACATGGTCCTATCACAAGCATACATACGTCTTACTGCTCATCCATTCAACGACATACACTTATTGGGAGCTGATTGTAGATCCTTGGAAAAGATTCCTCCTTATTGGATTTTCAAGTTTCCGAAGGAGAAGTGCCGCTTAAGTACGTACTACTGCTAATTTTCTAATGCTCCACAGTTTCTACAATAGTGATGCTAGGATTGAAAAATATAGTGAATGAAATATTAAATGACTAGATTTCTTTTATATTTCCAATAATACAAACTTTTTATCTCTAATAATACAAAAGTAATCATTGCACAGCTATAAAATATATAGAAATGAGTATTTGGCGTTTATATTAATAATTATAAGTTCTAACTATGTTAATTAAGGAAGCCGCTGTTTTGACAAGGCCGGAGGATCGAATGATGACACTGTTTTTGTCAACCATTTAAAAAAAAATAGCGTCATCGCATAATTACAGATTTCTCAAACCTGTGATCAGCGTGTGATAAAAGCCATATAATGCAGAAACAGCCAGTAAGGTTAGACGGATCAACCATCCCAATAAAAAAGACTACATCAGCACCAAATATTGCAGGTGATGCGAAAAATTCTAATGCGGTAAAGTCATTGGTTAATGATAAAAATGTCAAGTCATTAATTGAACAACCAATTGGATTCACAGAAGAAGAGCTATTTGAATGGTTAAATGACATGAAAGACAAAGAAAATGATGAAAAAACTGCTGTTTTGGAGGAATTTTTTAGTTGGACATCAAATAATTATCAAATTAATACACTCAAATTAGCACAAATAGTTGAATCTGTATCCTTATTATCATTTGAAGCAAATTTTATTTTAAATAAATTAAAAAATGAAATAAATTTATCAACTAATGATTTCTCTCGAGAATGCTGTTTAATGATATTAAAAAATTTATTATTAAAACTTGGAAGAGTATGTGAACCAGTTGCTCTACCATTATTACCAAAATTATTATTATTATATGGTGATAGAAGTAATAATGTTCGTGACTTAACTAGTACTATATGTAATTTATTGATGGATTATTTATGTCCTCATTCATTTCGTATATTATTACCTATGTTATTAGATGTTATGAATCACGAAGATTGGAGAATTAAAGTTGGTTCATTATTATTATTAAAAGCTATTGCACCACGTGTTTCTGTACAAGTAACACCATTATTACCTGTAATTATCCCAATTGTTAGTGAATGTATTATTGATAGTAAAAAACAAGTGCAAACAGCTGGTATTGATGTTTTAACTGAAACATGTAAATCAATAACAAATGATGATATTAGACCTTTAGTACCACATTTAGTTAGTGTAATTGCCCGTCCAGATGAAGCAACAGCCACATTAGATTTATTATTAGAGACAACATTTGTAGCAAGTGTTGATGCATCTGTATTATCATTAATAGCACCATTACTAGGTAAAACATTAAGAACTTCCCGATTATCTGCAACAAAAAGAAAAGCTGCAAAAGTTATTGACATTATGTGCCGTTTAGTACAAGATCCATCTGATGTCGCCCCATTTATGCCATTATTATTACCAGCATTAGATAAAATGATTGATGAAATTGTTGATGAAGAGGTATGTCAAGTTGGTAAGGAAGCACGCAGTATTCTATTAAAAGCCAACGGCGAAGGCACTGTTACTTCCAATATTAACAGTACTAGTGCAGACAAATCTCATCTAATTAATGCATGGAAACAAAAGTTGCATGAGCTTTTAATTCATACTATCAGTGAGTTACCAAATAACTATTCGGACAATATAAATGCTACTATATTATCTGATTATATCAGTCTTATGTGTGCATATTTATTAGTTTATTCAACATTACCAAATCCATGCTTAAGTGAAATTGATATTGTCGATCATTGGAGAGCAGCAGTAGCTATGTCTCCAATTATTGAATGGAAAAATTGTATTGCTCCATATTTATGTGCATTTATACCTGGCGACTCTTCATTACAACGAGAAGAAGCAGAAAAATTATCTGCATCTTACCGTTCATTATGTTTAGGTACCCTTAAAGATTATCATATTGAGGAAGATGATGGTGATACAATTTGTAATATTGAATTTAGTTTAGCATTTGGAGGCAAAATATTATTACATAATACTCATTTAACATTAAAACGTGGAAGAAGATATTGTATTATGGGAAAAAATGGAGCTGGCAAAACAACTTTATTGACAAATATTGGCAATAATGCTATTGAAGGGTTACCAGCAACATTAAAAACTGTTTATGTACAACATGATGATCGAAGTGATGATTTTGGTATAAATATTGTTGATGAAACACTTGCATGTAAAGCCTTAGTTGGTTTAAATGTTACCACTGAAGATATTGTGAAAGCATTGAGTAATATTGGATTCACTGATACTATGTTAACATCACCAAGATCACAATTATCTGGTGGTTGGAAAATGAAATTATTGATTATACGTGCAATGTTGTCTAATGCGGATGTTTTGTTATTAGATGAACCTACCAATCATTTAGATGCCAAATCTGTACAATGGTTGGTTGATTATATAAGATCACAAGCAAATGTTACTTGTTTAATTGTTTCTCATGATATCCCATTTTTAGATCTTGTATCAACAGATATTATACATTATGAGAATAAAAAATTAGTATATTATCATGGAAACTTGACACATTTTGTGGAAATTCATCCAGAAGCGAAATATTATTATGAATTAGACAACAAAGAGATTACATTAGCATTTAAATTTCCTACACCAGAAAGATTGGAAGGAATTAATTCGACCACAAGAGCTGTAATGAAGTTAGATAATGTTAATTATACATATCCAGGTGCTACAAAACCAACATTAACTAATGTATCTGTCAAAGTTTGTTTAGGTTCTCGAATTGCTGTGCTTGGTGAAAATGGTGCTGGTAAATCTACATTAATAAAAATGTTAGTACAAGAAACTGAACCAGATGCAAATACTGGTTCTGTTTGGAAACATATGAATTTACGTGTAGCATATGTTGCCCAACATTCTTTCCATCATATTGATCAGCATTTAGAAGTCTCACCAGTACAATACTTTAAATGGCGTTTTGCTGGTGGTGTTGATAGAGAAGAAATGTCGAAAGCTACGACAAAACTAACTGATGAAGAAATTGCTGAAAAGAAATCAGGTAATCGTAAATATGGTGATATAGATGAAGTTTTAGGTCGCAGAAAAAATGGTAGAACAATGGAATATGAATGCACATTTGTTGGTCAAAATCCTAAACGAGAACCTAATAAGTATATTCCATTAGAAACTATGATTGAAATGGGTTTACAAAAATTAGTTCAACAATGTGATGCAAAAATTGCTGCTATGGCTGCTGGTTTAGATTTACGCCCCTTAGTCACTGCTGAAATTCAAGGACATTTAAATGATTTTAACTTAGATGCTGAATTTGGTACCCATAGTACAATCAAAAGATTATCTGGTGGACAAAAAGTGAAGTTAGTATTAGCAGGAGCAATGTGGAACAGACCACACATAATTATACTAGATGAGCCTACTAACTATCTCGATAGAGAAGCAATATGTGCAGTTACAGCAGCATTGAAGGAATTTCATGGCGGTGTTGTAATTATCTCCCATAATAGTGAATTTACTGATGCAATTTGCACGGAAAAATGGTTAGTAAAGGATGGTCACTGCTTTACTACTGGTGAAGCAGAAGATGTTGCGCTTAAAGTAGCAAGTGAAAAAAGTCTTAAACGATCAAATAGTGCACCAGAGTTACAAGAAAAATGTAAAGATGATGCTGGAGGAAACATCAATAAATCAATTGTCAGTGATGTTGTATTAAATCCTAAAACATTAGAAGGTTTGTCTAAAAAAGAAACAAGAAAACTTGAAAAACTTGCACAAGTAGCAGGTGTTTCATTGAAGGAATATGTGTCAAAACTTACATTCAGATCACCAGAATGGAAGTGGTTATAAAATTTTGAGATTCAATTTATATTATAATTATATGATGTAATAACTTATATGTACTTCGTAATGCATTCTTGAATACCTTTTATTGATAAAATTCTTTCAATATTTGAATTAGAATATGGACTTTCGGTAACACTTTTATGTTGAGCTGATTCAAGAAAAAATCCATCACTTAACATCTTTATAAAATCTTTACGGCGATACCAATTATATTCACGGTTAAACTTATCTATATTGCTATTTATTTTTGCGTTACGTTCATTATATTCAGAATTTTCTTCTACGGGTTTGGTTGTTACACTTTTATTTATTGAACTTATTGCTTTACCATCTTTGAACTCAATATCCGAAGTGTTACATCCTTTAAGCAATAACTCGTAAGCGTATGTATGAACCCAATCGACAATATCAAGATTTGTCATGCTTTTTACTTCAATACCTTCACTATTGGCCCCATATTTTAATAGTAAATTAAATATATTTACATCCTTTTTAGCATAAGCTACCATGACTGGAGTTATTACATGATATTCACCATATGTAACAGGAGTGTTCATTGATAATGGAAATAATTCACCAATTTTATGAATAGCTTTAATCATTTTATTTTCAATAGCATACATTAATGGTGTTTTCCTATTAGCACATCGTTTGACATTTAAACCATGAGTACTATATCCAGGTTGGAATGAATTAATTTTCAACTGATTATTATAAAAAAATTCTAATAGCACACACAAAACCTCTTCCTGATTTGCAAATGCCGCATAATGAATGCTATCAAAATTACAAATTTGTTCAGTAAAGCTTGACGATGGTAATACAATCATTAATTTACGAATTAATTCAACCCGACCATTTTGTATTGCAACATGTAACAAATTGTAATTTGCTTTATTTTTATAATTTAAATCAATATTCATAATACCTTTATCCTGATTGCATTCACTTAATTGAAAATCAATTAAATCTATAATCATTGCCTGTTTATTTTTAATAGCTAAATGCATAAAAATATTATTAGTATTATCGTAAGCATCAAAATCCTTGCAATTACTTTCTTGACAATGATTAAAGTAGCCTTTAGTAATCAAACTATATAAAATTTCATCAGGAATATTATCTTTAAACAACGTGTATTGTGCAAATATTCCACTAGGGATAAGCATACTACAAGAATCAAGAATTAATTTTGCTAATTTATAAAAACGAGCTGAAATAATTGAAGTTATACTTGCATATATATCATTGAGGGATATATTATTATTAACGTAATAATGAAACAGAGTAATAGCATTCTGTTCATTACGTTCATATAATACAGTGTACGTGAATAATGTTTGATGAATTTGATCTTTACACGCTATATTATTCTTAAAGGCGTGCTTAAATCTTTCTTCAAATGTTGCAAGTTTACTAAAACTTATATCCAAGTTGTTAAATGAAAATGGAGAGTTTACTGTCGCTGATTCTGTGAATAGTGCTTTGACAGGTATAATCAATGTTGAATCTTTGAGGATTTCTTTTCTAATAAATTCTAAGAAAATAGAAGAAAAATATTAGCAAATAAATCTTAAGAACAAACTTTCATTTACCAACCTGTGTTTGTGAATGATCGCAGGATGTCAGTCATCTTGTTTGAGTGTTGTGTTTATTTGTGAAGAATTTTCCACTTCCAATTTTCCATTCCATGGAAAAAGGCCGGTTTCAGAAAAAAAAGAGAAAATTTATTATAATTATAATACAGCAGTTATTAAAGATAATGCACCAGCAGCACCAAACAGAATATAACTACATTGATTTAAATAAATAGTAAGTATTAATATATTTAATATTGCTATAAGAAATAAAAATTACCTAGATTTTTCAACAGATTCATTATTAATATGTGTTTCAGGCTGTTTATCCCATACAATATGTCTTACACCCCCAAGGTAATGATATATTAATGGAAATGATACAGCAATCTTTGCTAATGGACCAATTGCAGATGAACCAATTGCTAAAGTATAGTAAAAAATATTAAAAAGTATAAAATAATGTACACCTATATTAAATACCTTGCATTAATAAAGGAGCATCACCATTTAACAATGAAACAACACCAATACCTGTGATACCTGCAGTAAGTGCTATAAAGCAGTATAACATAAGTATAAAATATATAGAATATCAACATAATAATAATATTATAATACCTACTCCAGTTACACGATTTGTTATCGATGACAATGCTGTAACTGGGAATTTGTATATAGTAACATGAGGCGACACAGGTCTTCCAGTTTTATCTTGTTTTTCCGTATATGACAATTTATTTTTATCAACTTGAGCTTTTATATGAAAAATATGAAGACAGTAAGAATATTTCAACAAATTGTATAGCATGTTTCAGTATTACCTGATAATGATCGCACACTGACAGCTCTACTTACGCGGATAGTTTGACCTAATCTGACTAACATTTTTTACTTAATTAATTTTGGTGCTTCAACCCTCGTTTCTCTTTTTTCTTTGGTATCTATCCGAAACTAGGATCGGCCGGTGTGGTGGGTCCAGAGTTAAAGTTTTCAATTGTTAAATATTTCATGAATCATTTTTCATTAGAGTTACTATACCTTATATTTTTAATTCTATATTCATGTATTATTAATTGATTCAAGTCAATTACGAGATCCGTTACCGATATTATATTCATAATGTAACTCATCTTATCAACAATGCCGTAGATAGAATCGACTAAATTATTGTAATATATGTTGAGATTTAAATAAGGTATGAATTTGAGGTCAGAGGTCCTTGGAACCAAATTTTCTCAGAAAAGGAAAAAGCAAAAACTAATAATTACAATTACAGGAAATTCAGTAACGATCACAACCTTCTACTAATTACTTATACCAGCACAAATAATTTTAAAAATGAACTTGACACATTTTTTCTGTTTCATACTGTTATTTCCATTCGCTTTAAGTTTTCGTTCATTAAAGAAATCAGAAAATGTAATTCGATCTTTAACTAAACTAAATATTGTTAATGAAGATGTAGGAATGTCGATATTTGCATTTGGTGCTAGTACTGCATGGATTAAGATATGGACAACATTGGCTAAAAAAGGATTAATTGATCCTAAATTATCTAGAAAAATTATACATACTGGAAGTGCTCCATTATTTATGTGTTTATGGCCATTTTATTCAAATACTGATGATGCAAAGTATATTGCTGCAATTGTTCCATTTGCACAATTATGCAGATTATTATATGCAGGATTAAATACTAATAATACTACTAATAATAAAATTGAAACTAATGAATTAGTAGGTGCTATTTCAAGAAGTGGAGATCAAAAAGAAGCTTTAGGTGGACCATTAATATATACTATAGCATTAGTTATTGCAACTGCTATATTTTTTAAATCATCACCAATAGGAATAGTAGCAATAACACAAATGGCTATAGGTGATGGTGTTGCAGATATATTTGGTAGAAAATTTGGTAAAGTGAAATGGCCATTTTCAAAATCTAAGAGTTATATTGGTACATTAGCATTTATTACATTTGCATTTACAGTTTCTGTTGGTATGTTATCATTATTTACGTTTACTGGATCTTTAGATATTGATGTTATGAATAAATTGCCACAAATACTACTTATATCGGTTTTATGCGCATTAATTGAACTTATTCCTGTTGGTGATGATAATATTACTGTACCTATTGTTGCGGGAATTGCTACTAAAGCGTGGTTGTAATAAATATAAAAAATGTTGAATTTGTAATTTTAATTTTATTGTTATTTGTTTTGTTTTGTTTAACGTCTCCTATCTCTATTTCGACTATTTTCTCGATATCTATCACGACTATTATCACGTCTACGATCACGATCTCTTGAATTACCTCTATTTCTATCACGACTATTACCTCGTTTACGATCTCTCGAATTATCCCGATTACGGTCTCTACTATAATCGTGTTTTATATCCATATTATTTTTTCGTATTACATTACTATCTGCATTATCAAATTGTCCATTGTTATTACTTTTGTTATTATTACTATTGTTATTATTACTATTGTTGTTTTTATTACTATTTTTTAATAATTCTAATGCAGCTAATGGATCAATTACTGTCGCATAAGAAGAATTTAAACGTGCTAATGCAGCTTCTTCTTTAGCTTTTTTATCAACTTTATTTTTCTTAATTCTTCGACCAAAATCATCAAATCCATCTTCCGCAACTTCAATAACAGAACTACTAGCTCGATCTTGTGCAAGATTTTCATTTAAATTTGTAATTTCGCCTGATTTTTTACGATGTTTCATAATTAAATGAAGAGGTTTTTCATGATTACATTTATTACATTTTGGGCGCCAACTCCAATTAACATTTTCACAATTACTACATTTCCAATCACCAACTTCATTTACAATTTCATCATCTTCATTATTCTCTGTATTATCAGCTAAATTATTATTACCATTTTCATTTTCACTTTTATCTATGCCCTGATATAATGCATCCCATAATCCAATAGGTAACAACGGAATACCATCGCCCAAATTTTTACCTATTATTATATTTGTATTAGAAATAAATAGTGATTATATCAAATATTTACTTACCTCGACCCCTCGATGACCGCGGAAAAGGATTTACATAATATTTCATAGGATTTTCTTCATCAAAAACAATATACCCAATATCATTCTTCTTTTTTAAACTAGTCATTTTAAAATGAATGGTATTCTTCCTGGACTATGAGGTTCACAGATTGTCTGAGAACCTCAGGCTGAATAAATATCGGCAAGTCAAGCAGTGCAAGAAGTCACGCAGACCTAAAAATTTGGGCCAAAATTGGTATTGGTACCGGCTCAAATAACACACACTCTAAATACTGTGTGTTAATAACACAGCTTTAAAATTTCAAAGATCAACATCAAAAAGCACAAACCATCACTTTCATTCACCCTTAATTTCGATTATATATGAGAGCTTTACTCGTACAGGAGCCGGTACTTTGAATTCGGCGATTCGACGGCGAATCGAATGATTTGAATCCACAGATTATCCACTACAACATATTCGTACCTTTAGACCCCGTAATAGACGTCTATATAGTCTGTTTTTTACTTGCGACACTTCCTTAATATGACCACACTCCGCCCATTTGTTGCGGACGATTTATTCAAGTTTAACCACATAAATCTAGATCCACTTACAGAAACATATAATATCTCATTTTATATGTTATATGTTTCAACTTGGCCTAGTTTATGTGCTTCATTTGACGATGCTAATGGACGTATGATGGGATATATTCTTGGAAAAGCTGAAGGTGATGGGAAATTATGGCATGGTCATGTCACTGCAGTAACAGTATCACCAGAATATCGTCGATTAGCTATTGCAAAAAATTTAATGGCATATTTAGAAGATGTATCAACATATTCATATAATGGATACTTCGTTGATTTATTTGTTCGCGTCAGTAATAAATTAGCCCAACTGATGTATAATTCATTAGGATACACTGTATACAGACAAGTATTAGAATATTACTCTGGAGAAGAAGATGCCTATGATATGAGAAAATCATTACCAAGAGATACCACAAAAGAGTCAATGATACCATTGCCACATCCTATTACACCAGATATGTTAGAGTGGTAAATTTTCTTATGTTATATATATATTGTTTACATTGTATTCACAATTATTACATTATGTTACAACCGTTATTGTTACCATTAGTATTGTTTTGCTTCACACTTGATTTCATACTTTTAGATCCTTTTGAATTACTTAATTCATTTATTTGCTGCTCCAATAATTTAACTTTTTCCTTTTCCTTTTCAATCGAAGCAAACATTTGTGCTTTAAATTTATCATAATCATCTTTATCACAAGCAAGTTTTTCATTAATTTTTTTATAATATGCTAATTGTTTTTCTGCTACTTCAAGTGATTCATTTAATGTTGCATTTTCAGCAGTCAATGCATCAATTTCATTTTGTTTTAATTC
>JACCDO010351254.1_pt1 | contig 20559 bp, 20 predicted proteins | sample 7446101 | NCBI WGS metagenome assembly JACCDO01 (sample SAMN15323440, study PRJNA562643) | freshwater metagenome | isolation source: river surface water | place: USA:Blue River Watershed | collected 2017-08-16
ACATTATTCATAAAATCAACATTAATAGTAAATGGATCAACATTTGGTTGATTAAATTTACTAGGATCAACAGTAATATTATACTTCAATAAAATACCATTCATTTTATCTTTAACCCAAATTGAAAATACTTTACTCGCTAAATTTAAAATATTTTGTAAATTAATAACAAGACTTCTTGGTTTTTTAGAACAAGTATCATTATCTTTTTTATTTCCCTGAATAACTGTAGAAGGATCTACACCTGGAATTTGTAAAGAATAATCATCAAATGATTCATTATTAAAACTATAATCTATATTTCCTAAAATATTGAGAAAAAGATTAGGTATACTCAAATCAATTCCTGAAAAAATATTACCAATTTGTGAATCAGGAAAAACGTTATAAATAGCAAGAGCAGGAGTATTATCAGGAGTAGTTAATTGTAAAGGATTAGTCATTAAATCTTTCATATTCCAGGGTACTGGACAACAGTTTTTACATTTTTTTTGTTTTGTTTCTGATTCCGAATTATATAATTTTATACTTGTTGCGGGTTTGGTATCATCTTTGTTATCATAAATATCAACAGTATCACATAATGGTCTACTTCCTCTTAAATATGGGTAATATTGATTTCTCCAGTTATATAAAGATCCTATTTCCGGCATAACAAATAAACGTGCTGAACGACGAATAATTGGATTAACTAACCATTCACCAATATCAAAACCATTTCTAGTTTGATAATTAAGTAACTTAGAATCAAGATTCTCGTTTGGAACGACTTGAACTCTACTATTATCAATCATATTAAGGAGTAATTCTTGATAACTTCCAGTAATTGTATTAACAATATAGATAGTAGTAGCTAACATAATAGTTGTTGGTATTACCCCATAACGAAAATGTAATAAATTATCACGTCCAAAATATGTTTTTGAAGGAATATCTGAAATATTCCTACCATGTGGAGGAGCAGTTGTTAAAGAAGTAACTGTAAAAGGCAAATCTCCTGTGTTTGAAATACCTGTAGTAGGATCTGTAAAACTTATTTTCAGACCTTCAGCACAAGCAATAGTTATACCATTTGGATAGGTAGAAGAATCTAGAGCTAATCCGTTTGGTAATAATAATTCATCCAATAAAATACAACGTTTATTCAAAAAAGAATTCACATGGCGTGTATATGTAAAATCATTTTCTTTATATGTACTAACTTGTTGTAATTTATTATTTTCGTCAATATAAGATATATTATATTGATTTGCTTCGTAATAATTATATAATGGATTAGTATTTACTCCAGGAATGCAGCTAACTGGAACTAGTAATAATTTATTAGGAACATTTGAACTAGGAACTGGTGTAGTAGTACTAGGAATAGTTTCATAGTAGTTGTATTGAGAATTAAATGAAAAATTAATAGGGGTTCCTTTTGGTAAACCAATATTTTGATCAATTAATGAACTATTATTAGGATCTTGATTGGAAACATATGTTAACGATATATCATTTCCAGTTATTGATTGCCAAGTCAGAGATAATAAAGGTGAACCACTAGTTCCACTAATATAAAGAGAATTACCTGATTTTATAAGAGTCTTATCATTATAAACTCCGTTAATATTACTTCCATTAATTAATAACCAATTGGTTGTTGTATTATTATTTAAAGTTGTAATAGGACAGAAACCACCACAGGTATTAAAACCTCCACAAATAGCGGTAGAACATTTTGGTTGACAACTACTTGGTGTTGAAGGTTCTGGACCTACTAGTAGAAAAGGAGAAGTATAAAAAGTATATTGACTATCTTGAACACGAGGTAAACTTATAAAAACAGCATTATTATTAGTTTGGACAGTCCAATTTATTGTAGTTTTAGTAGTACCATCTGGATTAACAATACTGCTTACAGTAGTTTTGATATTATATGTTAAAGTATTTTTTGTTAAATAATTATATACATATAACTTATAATTAATAATGGTATTTGTATTAATATAAAATATTTGATTATTCTGATAAACATATAAACTAGATAATTGATCAGGTAGTTTTAATGATGGAAAATTAGTTAAATCTACTTTTATATTAGAAAAATCTGGAGGGTTAGAACTTGACGAATCAAGATATCCGACAAGTGGACCAATTAATTGAACAAATAAATAATTTCTAAAATTCATATCTAATGTTGCAAAATGTTTTGATTGTAAATCTCTATCTGCTTTATAAAATTGGGAAGAATAATAAGGTGTTGTTGGAATTCCGAAAGAATCAAAAAATTTACTATTAAATTCAGAAAGTTTTTGAGAAATACCATTTTCATATATATAAAATGGTACTTCTTGATAATTCCAAATAGGAGAAGTACCAGTATAAAATGTAATTTTATTATCTGATATATTATTTGTATTAAATATTTTTATAGGATTAGATTGATTACCTGGAAGGATTGGAATAACTGGACCACCTAAATCTGATATAATATCAAAATGGATTGGTCTTAATGGATGATAAGGTTTTTTTGTTTGAAGAGTTGTACTAGGAACTTGAGTTGTACTAGGAACTTGAGTTGTACTAGGAACTTGAGTTGTACTAGGAACTTGAGTTGTACTAGGAACTTGAGTTGTACTAGGAACTTGAGTTGTACTAAGAACTTGAGTTGTACTAGGAACTTGAGTTGTACTAAGAACTTGAGTTGTACTAGGAGTTTTTGTTGTGCTAGTTATACTTGGTTTAATAGTACTTGGTAATTCTGTTTTTTTATGACCTTTTTTCTGTGTTAGAAAAACCACAGATATTATAATAAATATTATAAAAATTATTGATATTCCGAATATATAAATTTTATTACCATTGTTTTGCATTTATTATTCCATAATATATTTTTTAAAATAATTTTTAAAAAATTATACAATATTTTTTGTTAATTGTAACCTATTTACATCCATAATTTTTAATATCATTAATTAATAATTTAATAAACTTATGAGTATTTTCATCATATACAAAAACAAATTCTTTATCTATTTCATATATTTTATTTAAAATTTTTTCTTTATTTTTAATTATAAAGTTATTTTCTTCTTCTTCTTTATTTTGAAAAAGAAACGAATTTTCATCTTTTGGAAAATCATTATACATATAATTCACAAAATTCCAAATCATTTCATAAAAAAATTTACTCCTAACATGTTGTATAATGTTTTCAATTTCTCCTTTATTTTCTAAATATTCATAAAAATTATATTTAGTTCCTAGTTCTAGAAAATATTTTAAATCTTCAAAAGATAAATCAAAAAATAAAAATTTGCAAAATTCAAAATTTTTCTCAAATAATGGAGTATTAACTAAAATCATAAAATTATTTTTATCATTATTCCATAAGGTTAAATAATCTATATAATCATGTACATAAAATGATTTTTTTAGATTTAAATTATGCATAATCATATTAAAAATTATTTTATTATACATTTTTTCTTTCTCTTTTAGAGATTCTAATTCTTTTTCAAACTTTTCTAATCTCTGAAATATAAAATCAAATGAATCCATTTAATCTAAAATATTTTCTTTTTAAGTCTATCATTTTTATAGTGTCACAATTCTTTCAAACATATTTTCTAAATTTTCTGAAATATGTAAATTACACTCATTCAATTCAATAATATATCCATCTAATAATATATCTAATTTTATATTGAATTTTAAAATGTTTCCAATTATTTGATCATATAAATCAGAATTCTCTATAAGATTATAAGGTATTAAACTTGCTGTATTTAAAATATTTCTGGCAATAATTTCATTTTGTGCAATAATATAGACATTTGAACGACTTGTACGATAAATATTTAAAATTCCTCTTTGAAATAATATAAGAAAAATTTCATAAAGAAATTTTACATTATTTTGACGGATAGTACTCATAATATAATTTATTCTGTATTTTAATTTTTTAAATTAAAAAATGATTTTTTATGATTAATAATATTCATAAAAAATTAATATGTATCCAACTCTCTCCGAATTATTCCAAAAATATAATTATGATATATCTAAAATAACTTTCCAAAATCCGAATAAAAAATTTTGTTGTCCAATAGAGTATCTTGAAATTTCTGATTGGGGATCATTAGGATATGGAGTTAATCCAAAAAAATTAGAATGTTTTTGTCAAGGTTGTGAAATTGCTTCGGTGGGTTTTTGTCACCGATATTCATCAGAATATCCAAAAAGTATAGAATTAACTTATCCTGACGTATTAAATATTGAAGTAAATATTGATAGTTTTTATATAGACTCTAAACCGGAAGATTTTAAAACTTCGCCAAAATTGAATGAAGAACAGATCACAAAACTATACTATAATGAAATTATTAAAGAGAATAAACAGTATTAGCGATCTCTAGAGCCATTCAACCAGCCATTATTATAAGAATTCATATTACCTGTACTACTACAATAGCCTAAACTTCCAACAACAGAACCAAATTCTCCAGATTTTAAACTATTCAGACCGCTAGTCGTAGAACTACCATTCATATAACCTTGAGAATAACATAAACCAGAAGAAGTAGGATTACTACTTCCATAATTATTATTACCACCACTTCCAACAGACGCATAAAGTGTTTTACCAGTATTAAGAAAATCTATACGATCAGAAAGAGACATGCCAAAAGGGAACATTTTTTATAATAGTTTGTTAACCTTTAAACCAAGTTTTAAAGTGTTTCAAAATTATAAAAAAAGTATGTAAAATTAACACATTATGTAACATTTAAAGAAATAAAAGTTATTGATAATAATTTATAAATTGACTAAAAATAGTAAAAGTTCAAGGCAATGGAATTGAAATTAACTATCTTAGAAAAAGAAGAATTATATAATCTGAAATAATTTTTATATTTATAATAAATAAATGTTAATTGTAATTTTTATTTTATCTTTAATTTTATTAGCATGTATATTGATTTTAATTTTAAGAAATCTGAATAAAAGTAGTGTTTCAAGTACCACACAACCTATTATTCAAACGCCTACAACTATAGTTCCGGATAAAATATATCTTAAATTTAAAAAATATCTTCATCAAGAAGGTATTAAGAATAGTTGTATAGATTGTATATATCCAAAATTAAAGGAAAGACATAATACAGCAGATTTTGAAAGATTTTTTAAAAATTTGAGAATTCATAATTCTGCTCCAACACCTTTTCAACAAGATTTATATAAATTTGGTGAATTATGTCCCTGTAAATAGTATATTTTTTAATTTATTTGAAAAATTAAAAATTTCCGAACAGAGAGAATCGAACTCCCGACACACGGATTACTATTTTGTAATCATTTGACATTTACAGTCCGTTGCTCTACCAACTGAGCTATGTTCGGTATATATAAATATCTTATCTTTAAATCATATTTTTAAAATTATTTTAAACTAAATTTAAAGACAATACAATTTAGTTTATAAAAATTCAAATTATGGACTATAATAATTATTTGGTTGTAAGAAATTATAATTGTAAATAGAGATTATCGAATAATTATTAATATTTATTATTAATAAATGGATTTAGAATTATATTTAATTAATAAAATTTATTCTTATTTATATCATCCAAATGCTATTTTAGTTAAAGAATATTTTATGGATAAATATGCTTCTGAAATTATGGATAATTATATTCTAGATTTTGAGTTAAATTTTAGAATGACGAAAGAAGAATTATCTACATTTACAGAATATTTAGATAAATATGCTTGGTATCCATATGAATTATATATAAATAAAAATGAATACCATTTAGTTAATTTATTGGATTATATATAATTTTTAACTATATAAACTTTTATCTACATCAGTTTTCAAAACTTTTTTGATAAAATTATTTGTATTAATGAGTTCATTAATATTTTCTTTCCAATTATTTTTATTGAGAAAAAGATAATTAACTATTGCGGCCATAGGCAAATTTTTAGAACGGATAGAATCATAAAATTCATTAAAATCTTTTTCTAATTCTAGATCTTTTTCAGTCTTTTCTTCTTTGTTCTCTCTCTTATCAAATATATCAAAAAATAGTTTTTTAATTTCTGATTTCTTTGGTAAATCAAATTCTAATATATAATCAACTCTTCCTATACGTAATAGTGCATGATCAAGTTTTTCAATATGATTAGTTGTTAAGAACATTATACAACCATGTTTATATAAGACTCCATCTAAGACATTCAAAAAATTACTAAACGTAATAGGAATTTCACTACTACCTCTTTCTCGCTTATTAAATAAACAATCAATATCTTCGACTAAAAGTATACTTTTCTCTTTAATAGACGACATTGCCCACATAAAAGCTCCATCATCGAATTTTTTATTCAAAGAAAGAATAGATAAATTATAATCTAATTCATTACAAATTGCTTTAACAAAAGAAGTTTTACCCGAACCTGGTGGTCCAGAAAATAAATATGTTCGTTTATATGGAATTCCAAAACTATTGTATTCATTTTCTTGTGTTATAAAAGTTTTTAGATCACTTAATATTTTACTCTTAGATTTCTCATCAAGATAGATAGAATTTAAATTTCTTTTTGGAATTTCCTGATATTTAATCCAATCACCACTGCTTTCTGGTACGAAAATATTAATTTTACCATCTGATAGTGTTTTATTTTTTTCCCTGTATACATCATCTATTAAATCTTTTATGACTAATTCATTATCTGATGTAATAATTATTCTTTTATAGTATTGAACAAATTCTGAACAACCACGTTCTTTACCCTCAATATTATAATCAATATTTATTTTATGACCTTTATATTGAATTTGATAATTACCATAAGAAAGACCGTATTTTAATTGCCGATTAGAAGTTAATCCAAAAGTTTTAATAATATCTTTGAATAGACTAATTTTTTTAGAACAAAGTTTTTCGTAATTTGTATAAAGATACTCACGAACATAGTCAAATAGGATATTATCAGTTTCTACGTAAAATTTAAAAGACATTCTATATATTATATATAAATTTAATTCGTTTAAATTAAATTTATTGATAAAATTATTCTTTAATTGATTGTAAATGTATCACCATAACAAGATACAGTCATTGGTAAAGTTAAGTTAAAATTTTTATCTGCTAATAATTTTTTCTGCATATCTACTCGATTCTTTTTTGTATCACCAAGAGAATGATCACCTTCAATTGTTTTTTGTTTATAATCAAGAAATGTAGTTAAAAATGTAGTTTCATTGCTATTTGAAATACTATCTAAATCGTATTTTTTGTTATAATCCCATTGACCAAAATTGAGAATTGTATCATAAGCTATATATTTAGATAAATTTGAAGTTAAATTATGTTTTTTACAATATTCTAAAGCAGGCCCCCAATATAAACGTTTAATTACTCTCCACATTGCTTCATTAAATACAGTATCATTTATACCAATTGCTTTCATTGCTGCTGGTAGTTCTTCTAAACCTTTTACTGAACTTGTTCCTAATACTTTTTGTACTAGAGGAATAAATTTAACAAGTGGATGTTTTGAATCTATTTTTTGTATTTCATTAAGAACATCTATAAAATCATATTTCGTGACAAAACCCACAATTGATACAGTAAATCCACGATTATCATTTATATTTTCTATGTAATTAATTTGAGATTGCCAATCGGTTGAAGAATTTTCCGCTATACTAACAAGTTTTAACATTATATCACTTGGGTGATTTTCTAAACTTGGATCAGGTGTTGGAGTCGGTGTAGGAGTTGGTGTTGGAATTGGATCTGGTATTTGTTGAACATCAGGTTTTATTGATTTAATAACCATAAAATTTTTGAAATAAATTGAAGTATCTATTGGTGTTGCATAACTTGAATCTCCACCACCAAAAAATGTATCAGTAGTAATTCCTTCGATATTAACTTTTTGGTCCACATAAACTAATTTATCAAAACTTTGTGTAATATCGTTAGTACTTACCATGATTAAACCATCACGATTTGCTTTATTACCACTAAAAGTATTTAATTTTACAGTAATAACCACACGATTCCATCTCTTCTTCTTGAATTTCAAAATACCACGCCACAAAGAATCACCATATGTTGCGTTTTCGGTTAGTCCCGGAATATTTTTATAAGAAGAATCTTGGTTATCACTAATATACATATAAATTTCTGCATCTATATCATCATCTTTTCCCTTTCTCCACATAATACGGGCTGAAGCTTGATTATTACTATGTCGTCCTCCAGATGCTCCTGGTTCTCCAATAAATATACCAGGTAATTTTCCTCCTTTAACAGGATCAAAAGAATCGTCGAAATATAAATCATATGATAAACTTATATAATCAGTTTGTGGAAATATAGATTTTGGTGACGCATAAAATCCGATACCGCCTTTAGGATCGGCACTCGGTTTAAAACTATCTTTGGGGTAGTTAACCTTTAATACTTTTTCACCTTGAAAATCAACAATTGAATGGAGTTCTGGATTTTTAGAAGAACTTCCATGTCCAACTTTAATAATATTCCAAGGTGTAGAGTGTTTTTGTTCCATTTCAATAATATCTAATTGTGATACATTTAATCTTAAAAATTTACTTCCGTCAGTTGGATCAGCTGGTGGCTGAATAGGTTCAGGTGGATTAATAGGTGTAGGTGGGTTTACAGGAAAAGGTTCATCGATACTAACTGTAAATTGTGTAGGCATTTCTCCTTGACCTTCGAAACGAAACTTCTTCTCAAAATTTGCATCCAAAGTTTTGATTTTTTCAGTTGGTTTTAGGATATTTCCATTAACATCAAATTTTTTACATTCAGTTATAGATGAACCAGTACTTAAAGTACATGAAATACTCCAATTAGTAATACTATTACTAGTATTATTTTTTACTGTTAAAATACCTTTGTAGGTATCTTTCTTTTTTTTATTCAATTCGGCAGTTACACTTACGTTTGACATCTTTTTTATTTAAAGAAAGAAAATAATTTTTCTTTTTTTTTAAACTATATTAACAGTTTAAAAATATTTTCTTAAAAAACTTTTTATTCACACATACCTAATTCTATTATATCATTCTGTAATTTCTCATAATTATCTGAAATAACTAATTGTCTAATATTTGATAAGTACAGTGTAAATTTGAATTTCCTTTCAAATAAATGTTTTATACCTTTTTTATCACTATAAAAAGTTATTTTAATTGAGTTAATATTTTTATCTAATTTTTTCTCTAAATCTTCTAATCGTTTCATCTTTACATCATTTAATAGTTTATATAGTATACATATCTTTAAACAGCTACTATTGAAGCTAATTCTTTTTTAAAAATTTGATTATTCTTATCTAAACTATTAACTTCATTACTTTTCTCTAAAGCAATTTCTATCTTATTTTTATTCAACGGAAAATCTTGATTAATCCATTCCTCTGAAATATATGTAGCTTTTTCTTTAATTCCTCCTTCGACTAAATAATTAGATAATTTCTTAGCTTCATAATCTTTTTGTATATTTCCTGATGTATCACGATATTTGAAAACTGAACGTCCTAAATCAGTACACAGATATTTATAATTATTTTCTTCATCAAGTAAAATATTATCAGCTAAAAAACGTGCTATTCCTTTTTGACCATCTAAGAAATAATCTAAATTATAATTTGAAAGAGCATTTTTAAGTTGCATTTTATCGTCAAAATCAAAGGACGTTTTAATATTTAAAACTTTATTATTATTATTAGTATTTGTAGTATTTTTTGGTTGCTTAGCAATATCCATAAGTGTTCCGTGTTCTTCTTTATAAATATCTATAGAACCTTCTAATTTGCATATTATATTATCTTTTTCTATTAATATCTTTTCTAGTTCTTTATTTTTTATTTCTAGATCTTTATTTTTTTGTTCTAATTTTATGTTTTCTTTATTTTTTTGTTCTAAATCTTCAATTCTTTTCTTAAAATAAATAAATTGATCTTTTACTGAACAACTTTTATCATGAACAAGAAAATAATGCTTATTATTACATATTTTACCACAAATACATTTATATTCCTTTTCTGCACTATCTTTTCCTTGAATTTTAAGACAAAACTTCGCTGTTTTTTGATGATAAGTTAAAGCTGACTTACTTGATAATGTTTTATTACAAAATTGACACTCCATTTTATTATTAATAATAATATAAATTTTTAAATTTACATTTGAATGTAAATATTTACATCTGATTGTAAATATTTACATTTGATTTTAAATATTTACAGTCAAATGTAAATTTTTTGAATAAAAAAAAAATGTAAAAAAATCGTTTGCAGGCTCTTACAGTTTAAAAATTATCTTTTACAACTTTTTAAAATTATTTTTCTTCCACACTCACATTTTATGTGTGTGCGGAAGAAATTTTTTAAAAATAGAATTTACAAATTTTTTATTTTTCCAGAAATTTTTCTTTTCCGGAAAAAACTTTTTCTGGAAAAATATTTTTTATAAAATCCAAATTTTTTTATGAAAATAGAATTTTTTTGGAAAAATAAAATTCTTTTATTTATGAATAAACCATACAAATCTTATTTTTAATTAAATTTAAATTTTTTTATGTGAATACTTTTTTTTCATTCTTATGCTTAAAATTTATGAAAAATATATTATTAATAAGAACATCGAAATTAGAAATTTTCAAATTGTGAGTTGAAATGTAAAAATGCATTAAAATATTTTTTTACTACCGCTATAGAATTTTAATATTTAGAAATAAAATAAATAAAATCTAATAAAATGTAAGTTTTACAAATTGAATTCAGTGTATTATTCAAACTATTAATTAATATAGTGAGATAAAGTTTATATCTTATCAATAAAAAAATAGATTATTTATAATATATGTAGTAGTATAAATTATTATACATCTTATATTAAAATATTGTTCGAAATTAGAAATTTTCAAATTGTGAGTTGAAATGTAAAAATGCATTAAAATATTTTTTTACTACCGCTATAGAATTTTAATATTTAGAAATAAAATAATTAAGAAATAAGAAAGATATATTTTTAAACATACATTAAGTTTAAAAATGATTAATTATTCTTATTTTCTTTTTGAATTTCTTGAAACATTTAATGATCGAGATTCCACATTTCGAACATGTTTTTTTGAACCAAAAAATTTATTATTTTTACTTTTTTCTTTATCTTTACGTTCTGAACGTCCTGATTTCTTAAAGTTCTCCATATTTATAATTTGGTAAATATTTTTAACTTACTTTCAAAATTTTTTCAATTTAAAATTAAACAATTTGAAAATAAATGTCTATATATTTGCCTATAAAAAATTTCGAAGTTAATATTGAAAAAATTAACGAAACAGATTTCGTTTATCTAGTAATCAAAATCAATGATTATAACTATTTTAGATTTCCTTATAACGGTTCTAATATTATAAGTGATTTAATCGAAAATTTTAAACATATTATAAATGGAAAGGAAAAGACAATTGGTATGAACGACGGTTTGAATTATAATTTAATTATGTTTCAAAAAGATCATTTTACCTTTTCGCTTATGAATGAAAATAATGATTCAGTTAAATTAATTCAAGAATTTCGCCTTGTTTTTGAAAATAATTCTATTGTCAGAAATGGATTACGAAAATTTATTGATAACTACCAGAAATTTTATATTTGAAATACTTTTTGACAAACTTCTTTAAAATTTTCAATTTCTTCATTTTTTTCATTTTTTTCTTTTTTCTCAACTTCTTTTTCTTCTTCAGTTTTATAATTATCTATAAATTCTTTTTCTTCTGTTAATGAAATATTATACCCGTCTTTTTGTAATTTTTCAATTGGATTAGGATTATCTTTAAAATTATAAAGAAGTTCTCCTACTTCTTCAAATAATAAATCAAAATGACAAATATTACAAATAAAATTTTGCTGATAAATTTTTCTTACTAATAATTTATCTTTTTCTATTTCCTCTTCGTCTTTATCGTTATAACAAATAGTACATATTACTGTATCGTTATCAAAAAAATTATTATTAAAAATAGATGAAGGATATTTATGAATATTTTGAGATTCTTTGTAATGTTCTTTGAAGTCTACTAAATAGGTATGATAATTTTCTTCTTCTTCTCTGTTATGGATTCGAAAGAATACATTTAATTTATTTTTTAAAGTTGGATTAATCAGATAAATTATTAGTTTGACATAATAAATTTGATCATCCACATTCATTTTTTTAATAATTTTAATAGTATGAATATCTGATACTTTGATAGGAACATGTACTAATTTAGTAACATTATTTGTATTTTCCATATTTAAGAATTACAATTTAATTTAAATTGTAATTCTTCAAATTCAATTTTTTAATTTAAAATTTATCTCCTGGACGACAAAAACACTTTGCTAAACTAGCTTGATAATGGCAATTTTTATTTAAAGGACTATTCATAATTCCTAAATTTGTTCCATCGTCTGCTCGAATATCTTTCGAAAACCAACCTGTATTTGATTTATAATATTTATTTTTGTAAGAACAATTATCACCTGTACATTTACAATTAGCGTTCCATGCATCATAAGTACAATCAGAATCAAATTTGCAACCATCCAAAAGTGGAAAAGATGTAACAGTTGAAAGAGTTGGTTGAAAAACAAAATTTGCTACTACAGGATAATGGTCTGATAAATCATTACCGTACATTTGAAAAGCCGGTTTCTTATCAACTAAACATTTCGCACCAACACACCAAGACCAATCATAAGTTAGTTCATTCACACTCTTAAGTGGAATAATTTCAACCGTTGATGAGATTGGTTGTAAATATTTATTTTCTTGACAATATAAAATATAATCAAGCATTTCATGTGGACAACAACTACAATATGCTAAACATTTATCGTCACTTCCAGGAAAAGTACATTTACTACGTGTTTGTAAATTTGGTCGTCCATTATTTAAATTTTGTTGATAAGTAAGTAAACACTTATTATCGTCAGCGGCTCCATCTTTGCCAACTAGAAAATTAGTAGAAGGATCACTAGAGTACTTTTGTTCGCCAATCTTTTCTGGAAATTTGGCATTTAAAACATTGAGCATATTTTGAACTTCGTTCGGATAATTGATTTGATCCGTATTCATATCTCCTTGATAAATAACTGGTTCACTTCCATCTGTTGGTATTCCTAATTGATTTTCAAAATCTTTCAGTTGTTGCAGTTGTTTTGCACGTGCTGCTGCTCCTTTTTCATTTGACCAAGCTTGTAAATGTGTACCAAAAATATTAAATGCTTGTTTAATTCCATTTTCTTCTTTCATAATACGGATATACATAACACCTTTGGCAGCAATAGTATCATCACCTGCGGAAGCATCATGATAAACAGCTTGATAATTCGCTAAAATTGGCCATCTCGAGACTATCAACGACCCACCGTTAACAGCTGAACCATGTGTCGAGAGAGCCACACCTTCAACAACTGGCGTAGAATATTTCCAGCCGTATTTGGCGAACTCTTGTAGAAGCACAGTACGATCATTCGCACCTTGGCAAACCACTGAGCCGACGGTATTAGTAGGACACCAAGATTCTTCGATTGTAATAACATCAACAGTTGGTCCTAATTTTGGATGTTGATAAATTGCTTGTGGAATAGCAGCTAAACGTTCTTTTTGTCCCTCATAACCAGCAAGACCTAACCAACGTCCAAAAATATTATAATTAACAGTTCGCAAAGAGATAGTAGGATTAATAGACATAGCGATTCTTTTCTCATTTCTCTTATTCTTCTCATTCTTATCAAATTTTTGACAATTATTAATTGCTAATTTTAGTAGATCATTAAAATTATTTTGTGATAAACAAATATTTTCCATTTTATTATAAATAAAAATGAATTATTTTTTTCAATATATTAAATAAAAATATCATGGAAAATAAAGAATATTATAAAAACAATGATGAAGACGATGATAATACTAATGTTAATACTGGACTAATTTTTGCTTATTTATGGTTCTTTTCTTTTGGAGTTTTTCTAAAAGTTGTTTCAAGTAGAACTCTTAATAGTATACCTAATTGGGTTACTTTAATATCTATTTTGTTATTATTTGTACCACCATTTGGTCCATTAATATCTTCTATATTATTTTATTATTACTCAACCTAATTTTTTTATAAACTGTTGCTTATAAAAAATTATAATTCTTTGTCACAATATGTACCTGAATAACCAGTATTACATTGACAAGAAATAGTACCTTTGACATTATCATAAACTGGACATCCATTAAAATTACAATATTCAGTATTATATTGACAGTATTTACCAGCCGTACACGCAGCACATTCCATGGTATTACAATCTTTAAAATTTGATGGACATGTTTGACAATTATCACCTTGCCATGGATAAGTACATTCACAACTTAAACCATATTCTCCGTATATTGGACAACCATTACCACTACAATCGTTTATGGAATATTCACAATTTGGACCAGTATAACAGTAAGCACATTCACGAGTATTACAATCTTTATAATTACTTGGACAAATTTGACAATTATCACCTTGCCAAGGAAAATCACATACGCATTTATTATTCTCTAATAACCCGCGATTATTACAAGTTGGTGTTGAAATATCACAATTATCACCCGACCATCCAGGTAAACATTTACAATCTGACCCACGATTTGGTAAACACTGACCATCGCAACAATATGTGTTTTCCGGACATTTATTACCACAACCTCCACAATTATTATTATCCGTATTATAATCTATACACTGTCCAGCGCAACATTTTAAACATCCAGTACATTTATTTCCACAAGTTCCACAATTTTGATTATCGTTCTGAAATAAATAGCATTTATCATCACAATTAGAAGGAAATATAACCAAGTCATTTTTCAAATTTTTATACATATTAATAGAAATATCATAATAAAATACTTCCCCTTTATTTATAAATCCATCTCCTAAAATGACACCAAATTGATCTTCATCTGAATAATAATCAATCTGAATACTTTTAGTAGTATCATTACTATTGATTAAAATTAAGTAATCTTGTTGTAAGGAATTTTTATTTAAAGTATATTTAGATATAATATTGCCATTAGTTAAATTCATAATATTCCAAGTTACTAAGGGTGTATAATCGATATTGATATATTTTTCTCCACAGAAATTACCACATCCATCATCATCAAAACAAGATAGTTTATTTTGACAATTTGGAATACAAGAATTATCTTTTGCTAATAGTCGTCGTGAATTATTATTATATAATAAAGTATTGAGTTGATCTATTTTTTTGGGTAAATCACTTGTTTTTAAATCGTAACATTCATCTTTACAAGGAGGACATGGAGATTCTGTAACTGGTGGTGGTGAATATGTAGCTTTTTGACAACTTGGGAATCTAGCAGTATCATCGTATGTACATTCTGTGCATTTAAAATTTGTATTTAATATATTTGATTTTTTGAAGGTTGATTTATATTTTAATCCCATGCTAAATGTTATCATGTATATTACAAATAAATTAATAACTAAAATAATAAAAAAAGTAATTTCATATGAAGCTACTTCTATTATTTTATCTTTAAATAATCCTCCTGGAGCCGACTTATATGTGTATAAAAATGATAATACATCTGCTAAAGATGTATTTAATAAATAATTTGTAAAATTTTTTACAAAAGTTTTAATCCCCTCTAAATTAGTTCTTCTAAATATAAAATCTTCTTTCTTGTCAAATTTTTCTAAACTCTGATTTATTATTTCTAAAATTCTTTTACTTTTTCTAGGATCTATCTTTTGAGGAGAACTAAAAGGTGTAAAAAATGCGGTATATAAATCATCACTTAATTTAGTTAATTCAATACCTTCTTGTACATTTCCTGTAGTTGCTCTATCTCTTTGTTGTTCTTCAACCAAATTTTTAACGCCTTGATAACCACTTTTTATAACTTCTTTTGCAGCACCTGGAAGTTTTTCACCTTTGAAAAATCCTGGTAAAAATCCTTTTAAAAATCCATTTGGCATAGTTGATACTCTATATTGTGAGAAAAATTTAGAAAAATTTAAAAATAAAGTCCAAAGAAGCATTGGTTGCATCAGAGCGCCAAAATCTAAGTCTAGATGAAAGTTATTTAAATTAAAACTCATATTTCCAGTTTCAGTATTTTTTAAGACTTCAATAGTCAATTTAACAGGTAGATTTTCCATCTTAGGATTAAAATCAATTGACCAGGGTATTAAAGTCATATAAACAAAAGTATTTATTGTCATAGCAATAGTAAAAATAGTATCATTGCCATCTTTATCAGTTGTAAAATTTGTTAAACCTAGATTTAAAGTTATATAACTTTTTCCATCAATACATGAATATTTAATATCGTCATTTAAATAATTAAATGAAATACTTTCCCAATTTTTTATATCGTTAATATAATAATTTGGATTACCGACAAATCCTTTTGATAACCAGATAGTTAAAAAATTAACTATGGCACTTCCCCAATCAAGACTAACTGCATTTAGGAAAAAATTAAAAAACTGTCGAAAATAAGTTTTGTCTTGACACAATATAATATCCTTTAAATTAGAAGCAAAAGTATATTTAAATTTTTCTAAAAAGATAGGTAAAAAATTTTTTAATTCTTCTTGAAGTTCTCCTGGTATAGTTGAGGGGCAATCGCAATAAGGATCTTGACATGTTGATTCTGTACAAACACATTTACCATTTACACATTCTCCATTATTACACATATTACTTCCACGTAAATAATTAGTACAGGGCCCGCCACCACCTCCAGTTGTTGAACTTGTTGGTATAGGATCATTTAAATTTCTATTAAATAAATTATTTTGATACATTTTATTAAATAAAAATATTTTTATTTAAATAAAATAAATGGATAAAAAGAAAATTAAATATTATATTCCAATTAATATTAATATTAATAATTGTTGTCAATGTTCAAATAAAATAGAAACTAGTGCACCAAAATATTTACCAACTAGTGCACCAAAATATTTACCAACTACTGCGCCAAAACACTTTCCACCTATCAAACCAAAATATTTTCCAATTATTAATACTAATTTAGATAATACTAACCAAAATTGTTATTCAAGAAAATGTGGTTCTTTAAATACTTGTAATATTCCTTCTAATTATAAGTATTTTAATACAAAAGAAGATAATCTTTTTTGGAGATTTAGTAATGCATATAACCAAAATACTTATGATTATAATCAACTTGTTTTAAATAAAAGTTATAGTCCTACAGCAGATCCAACTGATCCATTTAACAAATTTTTTGGGAATCCCACATTTTATCAATATACTCTAAAATCAAATAATAATGGTCCAAATATAGATTTTGAAACCGATGAGATATTTTCTTATTTATCAATTTTGAATGATATTAATTTAGATGATTCAATCATAATCCCAGAAGGATCTTATTTTAAATTAATGAAAGATAATACTTATTTAAATTCCGACGGATTTTATTTTCAACCAATTAATTGTGGTAATGATTGTTTAAGTTTTATTAATGATAATGATAATTGTGGAAAATGTGGAAATAAATGTCAAAATGGTTATAAGTGTTGTGGAAAAAAATGTATTCCAATTTCAGTTTCAGAAACATGTGCCGAACATGATTGTTATAAAAATTGTGAAGATGGTTCAATTAATTGTGGTGGTGTTTGCGTTCCTTTGAATAATATAAATTCTGATTGTACATGTAAAAACTATTATTATGGTGATAGTTGTGACCGTAATTGTTTAAATGGAAGTGTTACCATGTATGATTATAAAAATAATAATACTTCTTCTATATTTAATTTATATAAGACTCAATGTTGTGCTGACGCTTTAAATTCTTTATTACAATATGGAAATTTATATACACCTATACAGAATTTAAGCAACTTTATTACACAAAATAAAATTACCAATTCTTCGTTACTTATTTTATTAGTTGGTAATTTGACTTTAAATACTGTTGCACCTAGTTTATTAACTAAAGTCGATGATAAAACTTTTCTTATTCTCAATACAGAAGGTATTGCTCCTGTAAATTTTTCAATTACCAATAATGATACTCAACAAACCGTAAATTATTCGAATATTCAAAGAAAAATATTACAAGTCAATTGTGAAAATGTTAGTCCATATCCATGGTCTCCTAATTACAGGTGTCAATTACAATTTGATCCAGTTGAATTTGATGCAAATAATTCACTAAATTATAAAAAATACAGTATTCCTCCAAATGGCAGTGATGCGAACTTACCAGAAATACTTCTGATAGGCCCAGAATTTTCACAAGATAGTAGATGTTCAAATACTTGTACACATGGTCGATGTTTATATCCTGGTAGTACTTGTCCTCCAAACTACGATCAGACAGATCCGAATTGCCAAAAATGTGCTAATAATTGGTTCGGAATAAATTGTGATGAGTGTCCAGATAATTTTAATGTTGGTAATAATTGCAAAGGATGTATTAATTATTGGCAAGGACCAAATTGCGACCAGTGTCCAAACACAGTTAAACAAGATGGCAATTGTAATGAGATAATACCAACTAGTTTACCAACTATTTCACCATGTATTCCAAAATGTCCTACAAATTGTGGACAAAACAATGGATGTGGTGGTATTTGTCCAAATACAAATTATAACGATATTAGAAATAATCCACTTATCAGTCAAAAGCGCTATTGGAATTTATATTTTGGCGATTCGCAATTTGTATCTAAACTTTATCCTTATCCTTATGATCCTTCTGATAATAATTTAATAATTTTTTCAGACAGCACTTTAACAAGCCCAAATTCTTTTATTCTTTCATATATTAATAATACTTTGAAAGTAGGTAATGCGAATGGAAATTTTTCACAATTTAGCGGTGCGAATATAAATTTTGATAAAACATCGAATACTTATAATATACTTTTACCACAAAGTGGAAGATATACATTGATACCATCATTTTGTGATAGTAAAAATCCACCGTCATAAAAACTGTTAATATTTATATACTATAAAGTATATAAATATAATTTTATATCAATCTTTAGGACAATCACAAGGATTATTACAGCAATATTTACATTCACCATTCTCGTCATAACCACTCTTATTGTATCCATCTATGTCATATCCTAAATCATCATATTTTGTACCATTTCTATGAATATTTTTATGATTAAAACCAACTTCATTATAACCGTATTTATCTCTTTTAAATCTGTTATATCCTCTATCGTCAAAAAGTGTTCCATTCTTGTGAATTCCACTTTTATCAAACCCGTTAACATTGTACTTATTTTTTTTACTATTATCTAACATTATGGAATGTAATTTCAATTAATAAATAAAACAGTTAAAATTTTCAATTTTTATTTTTAACTTTTAAAAACTTTATTTTTATAAATGAGACAAGTTGTTTTATATATTAAAAGTATTCCTTTTATAGTTGAAGTTGCTATTACTCAAAAAGAACGTAGTGAAGGTTTATCTCGAAGAAATCAATTATTCGATAAAAATGGAATGCTTTTCGTTTTTAATCTTCCTATTTTAATAGATGTAACTATGCGTGAAACGAAAATTCCATTAGATATTTTATTTTTGGATGAAAATTTCAAAATTACACAAATTGAGACAGCTAGAGGTTATCAAATGGATTTTGTAACCTCAAAATTTCCAAGTAAATACTTTTTAGAAATACCAGCTGGTTCTTGTAAAAAATATGGTATTCAAGTAGGTAATGTTATAGTACATTCCTTGTTCAATTATAATTTAAAGGATCAAGTAATATAAAAATATATAGTATAAATATGGAAATTAAAACTGTTTATGGGTTAAAAATTTTATATAAATTAAATATTCTTTTTCAAATTTTCTTTTTACCTGATTTTAATAAAGAACAAATAATTAGTATGATAGACGATTTATATTCAAATTTTCATACTAGTAATGATTATTCTTTTCAATTTTTACTTGAAAATGGAGAATTTTATGAAGTAGATAAGAAATCGTTTCAAAAATTTTTAAATGATGATGAAGAAAATATTTTTGAAATAGGATTTTTATAAAATTTTTATAATGAAGTTATAAAAATTAAATAAAAAATTTAAAATGATATTTGTTATGATAAAAATATGCCAAATTGTTCTGATACGTGTAAAATCGTAGCATCTATATGTGGGTCAATTGGAGGTATAATATCTCTATATTATTTTATTATGTATTTTATAAACAATAATGATGAATCTAAAATGTTAAAAACAACTACAACTGAACCGACAATTTTAACGACTACGATAACTTCAATTATTACTACAACTGTAAATGACTTAACAACCACCTTACCAACTATTTTAACGACATTACCAACTATTTTAACAACATTACCAACTAGTTTAACTACAACTGAACCAAGTACTTTAACTACTTTAACTACTACTGAACCAACGACTTTATCAACAACTTTAACTACAACATTGCCAA
>JACCDO010219546.1_pt1 | contig 20557 bp, 25 predicted proteins | sample 7446101 | NCBI WGS metagenome assembly JACCDO01 (sample SAMN15323440, study PRJNA562643) | freshwater metagenome | isolation source: river surface water | place: USA:Blue River Watershed | collected 2017-08-16
CTATTGCAGCAGTTACTTGTAAGTTATTTACATAATTGTATTCTCGAATAAATGGAGAAAGACCTTCTGCTGCGTATGCAGCAAAATGAAATACATAATCAGGTTTAAAATAATCAAAACAATTTTCTATTGGATGTTCGGTAAGATTCATTTGCCAAAAATGAACTCGTGGATTTACATTTTCTTTATATCCACCACTTAAATCATCTATACCACAAACCTGAACACCATCTACATTTTCGATTAGCCAATCTGCTAATCTTGAACCTAACAATCCTGCTACTCCCGTTATTAAAACTCTCATAATTATATATATCTACTTAATGTATATTTTTTAGATATTTGAACCGTTTGTTTTTCCTCATCTATAAAATGATAATTAGTTGGTTCAATATATTTTTTTAAATCTTTATGTAACGCATGAAACAAACCTAAATATCCTGGTTGTCCATCCTTGTTTCTCACATCATTACACGCACTAATAAATCCACTTAACATTTCTTTTGGAAATGCGTAAAAAGTATCAGTTGTACATTCATGTGAATCCCACCAATCTAATTCTTTAAATAAAAAATTAAATTTTGAAAAATTTAAAGTTAATGGAACTCTTATATCTAAATCAAATCTTGTTATTATAAAAAAATCATAATCAAAATTTTTAAGTTTTTCTATTGAATTTAAATAGATATCGTATGCAGCAGATTTTGGGTGTTGTAAAATTCTATATTCTGAATGAATTGGATTATAGATTTTATTTAAATTTTCTGATTCAGTTGTTTCATAGGTGTTTAAAATAAAATCAACAATATTTTCTTCTCCTAGTGGAGTTATGACATTATCAAATAAATTTTTATAAACTGGTTTATACGAATGAAACCCATTTCCTACATCGTGATATGATAATCCAATTAAGTTTACTAATATTTTCATTTTTTATATTGTTCTATGTTATCTGAACATATACCTATGCAATTGGATAAATCCCAATTGTAGTTATCAGGTAGTACTGCAATACTATTTTTTAAAGGTTGAATTTTAGGATGAGCCCAAATAAATCCATGAGAAGTTATTGTCATATCATCTTCATCATGCCAAAAATAATTTAAATCGGTTTGATGTAAATGTTCTACCGCTCGATGATTTTTACAATGAACCCATAATTTATCTTTTCTTTCTATCAACCAATTTAATGTTGTTGGGTAATCAGGGGTATCGTGTCCTAAATATAAATCACCATCAACATATCGTATATCAATTTCTACATCGAATCCAAATCCTATTGCTTCATCAATATAATCAGGTCTATTTTCGGCAGATAAAATCTTTCCGGTTGTGTTACCTCTATGTGATATTAAAACCATAATTTGTTATCTCTTAAAAGTTTAAAATTGATTTCATCTGATTTTATAGCTTTATCAATCAAATTATTTCTTACCAAAAAATTAGTAAAATTTTGTTCGGCTCCATTTATATAACCAATCGATTTATGATAATTTATAATATCAGTAAAAATATTAGTAAAAATGTTATTAGAATTTTCTAAATTACTAATACAAAGATTATCATCGTGAATATTAGAACCTCGCCAGTGGTAATTTGATGTATTTATTTTATGTAAATCCAACTTTTCTAAAACTAAGTTTGGTCCTTCTAAATCATATCTACTTCTAATAACACAATCGTATTGTATATTAGAATTTATAATATGTTTATAAGTAGATTCCCAACCGTAATACATAGGAAAACTTCTAAAATTACCATATACATCAAATTCTTCTAATGGTCTTGATTTATCATTATTTGGATTATCAATACCTTCTCTATATTTTGTAAATTTAAATGGTGATTCTATTAAAAAATATTTTGGATTGGAATAAACTTCTAATACTGAATTACTATCTTCATGATTTGTAATACCATCTGATTTACTTTCCCATGCATGTAAATATAAATCTACATCATAATTTTCTATGATGTGTTTCCAATATCCATTATATCCTTCTTGAACTTTTCGTGCAAGACCGGTAAGCATGAGTGCAACTTTCATTTTACAAAGATACGAAATTATTTATAATTTTCCAAATAATAATTTAAATCTTCGGGTGTTCCCAACCCCCACATTTTTGGTATATCAAATGTTCTAATTTTTTTACCGGCTTCTATTGCCTGATTAAACACTGGACATACATAAAATTCATTATTTACTCTGATATTTCGTTCAATCATTTGTTCTGCATATTTCACAAAATCAGAACCATGTTTCCAATAATAATATCCAACTGTTGCAATATCAGAAATTGGATTTTTTTCTGCAACTTCGGTTACTAATCCCTCATCATTTACTTTTGCAAATGACCATTTTGGATGTGTTGCTCTAAAAGATACAATACCACCATCTGCATCAGTTTCATTCATTTTATACATAAATTCATTTGAATCCCATTCTACGAATTGGTCAGAATTTGCAAAGAATAATGGATTATCATTGTCAATATGTTCTTTCGCTAAAAGAGCAGTACATGCAGCACCTTCGGTTATACCTTCGGTTTCTACAATTTTACAATTTGGAGTAATTAGATTTAACAAAGTATCTAAATTATATTTTTCTCTATGTTTCTTCTGAACTACATAGATGTAATTTGCTTCAATATTTAGATTTTCAACCACTACTTGAATCATTGGTTTACCATTTACATCAATAAGTGGTTTGGGAAATGAATATCCTGCTTGTTCAAATCGTGAACCAGCACCAGCCATGGGAATTAAAATATTCATCTTATTGTCTTGCCATTTTGGAATACTCATAGTTTTATTTTCGTTTAATTTGTTTTGTATTTTTTCTAATGTTAAATCTGATGGATTATCCACTCTTAGGATATTTGCTCTACTTCTACTTGCTGCTAGTAATCCATGTGGTGAATCTTCTACAATTAAAGTTTCCTCTGGTAGGACTCCCATCATGCTCATAGCCTTCCAATACATTTCAGGATGTGGTTTAGAATTCTTTACATCTTCATTAGAGATGATTAAATCCATATACTCAATAATCCCTATCTTTGCCAACATCACTAATACCGAACGTCTAATTGAGTTTGATGCAACTGCTAATTTATAACCCTTATTACGAAGTTCTTTGAATAATTGTATCTTTTGTAAATCCGGTTGTAATTCTGAAATAGCTTCAATAGTTAGATGTTGTTTTCTATACCAAATATCATCATAGAATTCAGGGTGTAATCCTTTGTTCTTAGTAAGCATTTCTAATTTTTGAGTTGTTTTCAAACCATCGTATGTAGATAAATGTTCAGATTCTGAAATTACATATTGTTCACCAACTTCTCTTAGAGCTTGATTTAATGTATTGTAGTGTATTTCTTTTGCTTCTACTAATACACCATCTAAATCAAAAATTACTAATTTAATCATTGTTTACCGTATTTTTGCCAATCGTTGTGTTTGAATAAACCTTCGTTATGTCCCACTTTATATTGTTGTTGTGCCCACCATTTACTAATATTCCCTTCTAATCCGATACCTTCTCCTGCAAATGGTCTCACTACATCTAAATAGAATTGTTTTTTATATAAACAAGGATTGTTTGTCCAATTACCATAACGAGATGTTGTCCAAAACATATCTTCGGATTTTTTTATATATTCGGGAAATTCAATATCAGGGTCACACCAATGTACTGAATCTAATAAATGTGGTGAGGTACATCCAATTTCATCATCATAATAAGTAAGTTCTTTACCTCGGTGTCTAAATGAAAAATGTGGATTACCTGGTTGTTTTCTGTGTCTTAATCGTACTACATCTAATCCCATTTCAATTGCTTTACAACTTCTGTTTAAAATATCGTATGTAGTTTGTTTATTTTCAATTAAATTCCAATCATGTTCTAATACTAAGATGTAATCACTTTGTGCATTCTCGGTAAGTTTTATAAAACCTTTTCCAATTCCAATATTTGAATTCATACCAATTATATCTAAACCAAAATGTTTAGCTATTTGATAATCTTGTTCATTGAATTCTTGAAATAGAATTGTAACATCATTTACCATTTCAAATAATCCATTGTTATGATATGTTGTTAAAGTATCTACTAAAACTTGTCCACTATGCCATGAAAGTATTCCTATTGAAATTGGTAATTTTTCCATAATTTTATTTTTTAATATATGAACCCCAAAGAAAAAAATGCCAACCATCGTGGTCAAATGGTTCTAAATTATTTTCCATGATTGTATTTTCTATATCTTTGTAAAAAGTATCAACGTGATACGGCCATTGCCAAAGCTGTTTTACAAATTCATGTGCCGATTCATCTTTACAATAATCATGACACATTATATGGTCTCCACTTTTTAAATATTTTGAGAACTCATTAAACTCTTTTGGTTTATCACCACCATCACACAAAATCAAACACTTTCCATCTTGTGCAATTATATTTGTAATGTCATTAAATGTTTTTTCAGAGAAACAATCTTCTAATCTCGCATCAATTTGTGGATTTAAAATTGATGACCTAATACTCAAATCTATATCATAAGTTATAAATTTTGTTTTTTCGTTTTTATTATCATATATCCAAGTTGATAGTCCTCCATTATATGTTCCTATTTCTATTATTGAATCAAACTTAGATAAAAAACTTTTATTGAGCATTAGATATATACCCAACACTTGTGATACTTGTATTCCTTTATATGAATGTAATCTGTATGATGGGTAGTTAGTGTACCAATAATTTGGTGCATCAAAAACTATATTTTCGTTACCCAAAACATGATGAGTTATTACTTCTAATAGATGTGAAAAATTATTATAAATATCAGTTGATAAATGTATTTGTTTCATTAGGTTTATTTAATTTTCCAATCTTGAAATTTTTGTATTATAAATTCTACTCGTTGTTTTTGTGTATGGGTTTCCAAAACTTTATTATATCCATTCTGAGCAATTCTCTCTCGTTCTTCGGGGTTTTCTACATAGTAGTTCATCTTATTAACACAATCAACTATATCATCGTAAAAAACGATTTCTTCACCTTCTTGGAATAGTTCATGTAATCGTTTAGATTCTACTAACCTATCACATAAAACCATCTTTTTACAAGCCATTCCTTCAAAGATTCTACGAGTAACTTCACCCCATCTTGAATTCTGAATTACCATCAACCCTTTATTTAAGAATTCAGTATGTTCTTTATAATCTAAGTTATTTCTATTTCCAATCGAACCCTGACCATGGTCAGTTAAAGTATCTAGTAATTCGGAACTACCATAACCACGAGTTGTAACTGCAACATATTCAGGTTTTGTTTCTATTGGAAATTGAACTCGTGTATCTGCAAAATGTGTCCACCAATATGAATCTATGCCCCTACGTTGATACTCATTTACTGCATCAGCATCAGGTGAAAGTGTAATATGAAAACGATTTGATTTTGGAAAATTTCGTTCAAAGTTTTGAGGGTCATCTCCACTTTCTTGTACCCAAAATGCATTAACTAATTTTTTATCTAAAAATATAGAATCAAATCTACCCCAATCCATAAATAATACAATATCAGTTTGTGGATTTGAATCTATCCATTTTTTAAGATTAGTTTCATTCCAATTTTGTAACCTATTCGAACCAATAGATACAAAATCTAATTCCCAACCTTGTGATTGAAACTCTTTTGCAAGAGCCATAGGAGTAGACCATTCTTCTCCTTCGTATGCATATATAAAAGTTACTTTCATGATACTGCTCTTCCTTTCATTTTTTCCCAATCTCTATTTTTACGAACTTCAAAATTAGTTTTTTGAGTTGCCTCCAATACATTATTTATAGTTCCAAATTCTTTTGTTAAGTGTAGAAGTGCAGAAAGGTCTTTTGGAAAACAATGTCCTCCAAATCCAAAATCTCCATCATGACCAGGAACTCCCCAATGTGATTCTCCCAATCTTTCATCCATCGTTGCATACTCAATTACTTTATCGTAATCGGCACCTACTTTTTCACACAACTGATATATTTCATTTGCGAAAGAAACTTTTACCGAAAGGAAAGTATTGGTTGTATATTTAACCATCTCGGCATAAGTTGAGTTGGTTTTAATAATATGTGCTTTCGGAAATACTTTTGAGAAGATTTGTTTTAATTCAGTTGTAGTTGGTCTTGGACCACCTAAAATAATTCTATCTTGATTTTCATAATCGGAAACTGCATTTCTTTCAGTAAGAAATTCAGGATTAAATACAATGTTTATTTTGTATTTTTGATTCCACTTTTCAGTAGTTCCTGGTGGTATTGTTGATTTAACTACAATACCTTTTGTTTTACCAACTTCATCAAGTTGTTTAATAACTCCTTCTACAATATCAGTATTACAAGAACCATCTTGATTCATTGGTGTTGGTAAACACACAAACACATAATCACAACCTGAAACTTCTTCAAAAGTTGAATTAGATTTATTAACATCTAAATCAAACGTTTTTACTTGGTAATAATTTTTGAATTTTTGATAAACTGCATTACCTACAAATCCCTGTCCTACAATTCCTATTATCATATAGTTTCGTAAAATTCGTTTTGTTTTTCTTGTCTCTTAATATCTTTTGGATGATATAAACTCCAATGTTCTTCTGCTGGGAAATTTGAGAATGTTGTGTAACCAGTAATAGTTTCATGAACTTTGTTTTTCCATTCAACTTCATCGGTTCGTTTATACACTCTAAGTTGATAATCAGGAAAATTTACCCAACCCTTTTCATTGACTCTCCAACCCCACTTGAAAATGTGATGGTCAGTAATTCCATCAACGGTATTAACTCGTGGTACAAAAACTACATCTACTGGATTTGTTTTCAACACTTGTGGTAAGTATTCAATAAGAGCTTCATGTGGAATTTCATCTGCATCGATTTGAAATATATAATCTTTTGTACAATTTGATTTTAGATTATTTTTGAACGATGCAAAATCCTTATTTAAAGGAAATGATATCACCGTGTGGTTTTTATGCATCTTCTCTACAATTTTAAGATAATCCTTTACTTGTTTAGTAGTATTATCAGTATCATACTGAATTACAATCTCATCTTCTTCTCTAATATGTAATTGTAAAAAATTTAATAATCGTGTAAGTTCATCGATTTCATTACAAACTGTAATTGCGTAACTAATTTTCATTTTTATTCAGTAATTTCGTTATCAGGTGCCGTTGGAAATGGTGTTCTTTCTTGGGGTGTAATATCCTTGGATTGTTCATCCCTTATCAATTGTTTTCTATCCTCTATTGTTGTACCAATTCCAAACAATTCTTTCAAAAATCCTTCTTCAAATCTAATCTCCCAAGCATTTGTTATATTAGGTAAAATATAAGTTCTATAATTTGATAGTTTTGTTGAATATATTTTTGGATTATTCTTTATATAACCTTCAAATAGTTGTTTACCATCTTTACCAAATTTTTTTAAAACTTCTTCTAATTTTTGGTCTTCTTTGATTGGTATTTGTTTGTTTCTAATTTTATTTAAAAATTGAATAAAATCAATTGGTTTTATTTCATTTAATTTTATGCAATGTATTTTTTCATCAACTTTACCAATAACAAAAACATATCTCATATCTTGACCAGTTTTTGTAATTGGGTCACCAGTTTTGTATGATGATATTCTATAAATGTTTCTTGGACGAATTTCAGAACGAGGAACTCGAACTTCGGGATTTAAGAATTTTTTATATTGATAAGTGTAAAGCATTATAATTTTTTAATTTGAGGTAAAACTAATTCAACTTTTTGTTGTATTTTAACGTATTTCTCAACTATCCTTTTAAAGGATTCTGTCATTTTATTCAACGAAAAGTTATTTTTAATATTTTCAGCCAACCCTTGGGATTTTTTCAAGTAATTATCATAATTTTTATGAACATCAAAAATACTTTGTGCTGCTTTTGAATAATCTACATAAAACCATCTTGCATCTTTCAATAAGAATTGATTTTGTGAAGTTTCATGTACATTTTTCAATTCACCCTCTAAATACACTGTATTATTTTCAGGTAAAAAATCACAATGTCCACTCCATCTTGAAACTATGATTGGTTTACCAGTTGTTGCAAATTCTGCAAGTGGTCTACCATATCCTTCACCCTTTGTAAATGAAATCATAGCTTTAACTCTATTATCATTATACAATTCATTAAGTTCTGATTCAAGTAAATCACCCCAAACTAAATAAATTGGAGGACACTTATCACCATATTCTTGTGTTATAGCCTTAATTTTTTCATGAATCGATTCGCGTTCACCAACTGAAAACCCAGCGGATGATGTTTTTAAGATAAGACCAGGTTGTTTATCCTTTGGTAGATTTTTGAATACGGTACAAAATGTTTTAATCATCATACCGGTATCCTTTCTGTCATGACCCAAATCTCCTGCCAACCAATGTCCAACATAAAGAAAGTTAAATTCAGTATCAACACTTTTTAATATATCTTTACTTTCTCTTAAATTAACTTTACCATTAAAGATATTAGTATCAACTCCTTCGAATAGAACTTCAATTGGTGTTGTAACTTTTATATCTCTAATTTTTTGACCAGTCCTTCTGTCAGTTTCTGCAAAAGAAGTTTTTTCTAAAACTTGTTTAGTAAAATCTGATGGAACTAATACCAAATCCATTTGATTACATCCATCAATAAATTCTTTTGGTGCAACTGTTGTTTCTACACCTGCCGTTACTCCAATATTATATTTACCAACTTTTGTAAATTCATTTGCTACTGAAACCTGAATGAATACATCTGGTTGTTTATCAACTTGTACTGCAATGTTAGATAAAATCTTTTGATGGAATTCATCGTTAGGGTTCAATTGATTTTGTGGTGTATTGCCCCAACGCATAGGAACTATTTTTATATCAAACTTATCCATTTCAAATAAAGATTTTAACAAATCTCTTGAATGGTCTCCATAACCCGAGCGTGTTGCAACTGGTCCTTGAAATAACAATAATGGTTTATTCATTTTCTTCTTGTTTTTTTCTTAGTTGTTCTTCTTGTTTTAAACATCTATCAATAGACATTTGAACTAATTTTGTTATATTTTCTAATTTATCTGGTTCATGTGGTGAATTGTAACATTCAAATTTCACTTGTTCTACTTCATTATCCACCAAAACCATTACATGATAATCTTCATTCAGGGGTTTATTATCATAAATTGCTTTACGAGAAATATCCCATTGTTCTTGTTTCCAATAACCGGGAAATCTAATTACTAATATTGGTTTACTCATATTATTTTCCGGTTGAACCAAACCCACCATCACCTCTATTTGAATCTAGCAATTCATCTGATTCTATAAATTGGATTGGTGGATATGGTATAATGATTATTTGTGCAATTCGTTCACCTATTTGATAAGATATTCTATCGGATGAAGTGATATTAAAAGTGGCTTGTAATTCACCTCTATAACCGCTATCAATTACACCAACCGAATTACTTAATTCTAAGTTTGTGTTTCTGATAGATGAACGTGGAAATACTAACCCTACAAACCCTTCGGGTATTTCTAATGCTATACCAGTTCCGTATGTAATTTGCGTATTCGTTCTTTTTATAATTTCAGTTGCTACCAAATCCATTCCAGCATCACCATCTTTTGCATACTTTGGAATTACTGCAGATGGGTGTAATTTTTTAATTTTTACTTCCATGTTTATTTAACTTTGTGTATTGTAAATCTTTCTTTTGGTTTCCAATTTTCAAAAGCAGTTTCCATACCATCAATTAGGGTTTGACACATATTTTTGTTATTCAGACCCATTTCACCCAAAAACTCTTCTCTACCTTTTAATCCTGCTTGTTTTCTTTCTTCGGGAGTTTTATCATACCAATAACGAATTGCCTCTGCAGTTTCGTATATATCTACCTTATCATCAATAATATATGGAGTTGGGACTGAACCTACCATTGTTTGAACTCGTGACCAGACTGGTTTTACCCACTCTCCATGAGTTACTTTATCTTCCCATAATCTATAATCATGTAAAGAACCAATTTCTTTATAGTCTTCCGCAGTTATATATTTCCCATCAATTTTAAATCCACACTGGTCTTGTAATCCACCGGTAACATTCACAATAATTGGAGTTCCTGCCATAACTGATTCTGCAGTTACTAATCCAAATCCTTCATTACCTGCAATGTTTATTGTACAATCTGCAATGTTGTAAATCCAATTTAATTGTTGTTGATTGATTCTATTAGCAGAAAACTTAATATCGCAATCAGGTGCAATAGTTTCAGCCACTTTAAATAAATCAGTACCATTTTGGTCTATCGGTGCAGTATGCATAATTAAACATACTTTATCCTTATCTTCTTCGGGTAAACCATCAACAAATCGTTTGAATGCCCAAATTACATCCGAAGGTTGTTTTCTTTTGATATTTCTATTCATCCAAAAAAGAATGAACTTATAATCTTTATCACCAACAACTTCTTTTCTAAAATCTGCAGGAACATCAGTTGGTTTAAATGTTTCAGAATTTATACCATGTGGTACATAACTTACCTGCCAATCTTCCAATGGTTTGATTGTTGGTGATGTAATTTTACCTACACGATTTACGATACCATAAGTTTGTTTTGAGATACAACCCAACCAATCACATGATTCATAATAATCTCTATTGTATTTTGGGTCTGGTAAATCATCCCAAATATGATAAAAGAAAATTGGAATATTTTGTCTTATCTCATGTTCAATTTCATATAACCATCTCCAATATCTTGGGTCAGTAAAGTGTAAAACTGCATCAGGTTGGTGTCTCATCATTATCTCTCTTAAAACACCAGGGTCACCATATCCTGTCCATGGAATTATTTTAAGTGATGCATCATGAACTCCACTTACTCTACGTGCATCTTCTCCTAAATCAATTTCTTTACCTTTTTCAGGATGTTCTACCGCTGCACCTAACTGAATCCAATGATATTTATCAAAAGTACCAAATACTAATTCTTTTGAAACTGTTGCAATACCAGATGTCATTCGTAAATCATCTGACAATAAAAGAATCTTTTTCTTTTTTCTTTCTACCATTTTGTAACTTTTTTTTAAAATTTTGTTTTTACTCTAAATCCCCATCTATTTACAGCCATCCAAGCCTGCCCATACTTATCAATCCAATAATGCACTACATCACCGGTAACTACATCAACGAATGCACTACCGGTTTTTTTCATAGTTGCTCTACTAATAGTTGATTTAATAAGTTTCATGATTAGAATTGTGAACCACTTGTTTGTAAATTGGTGAATTCATTGATTTTCGTTTGAAACTCTTCTTCTTCGGTATAAAGTTCTAATGAACGATTTACGATTTTTTGTAATGTGATGTTTGAATCAAATGAAACTCTTTTAAATTTGGAGTAAACATCTTTTAAGATTTTTACTGTTGTTAATTTTGTTTCTGCCATAACTCTCCTTTTGTATATGTTTTATATAAATATATACAAATATATAAAAAAGAAAAATTATTGCCAAATTGGACAAAGTTTTCGAGTTTTAAACTCACACCAATCACATTGTTTACTTTTATTTGTAGGAAAATCATTTGTTTTAATCAACCCACCATCATCATAAACTGAATCTACAAATTCCATAAATCCTTTCCATGCCAAATTTACTGATGGTTTTCCATTTGGTGGTATAAACTTTGAAATTCGTGGAATATTATATTCAGTATTCTCAATAAGTTTTCTTTTTAAAATTTGATATTCAACTTTTATTTTTTCAAGTGGTATATCATATTTCTCTGAATAAAACTTTTTATAAAGTAACATTTGAGATGTTTTTACTTTATTAGCCTTTTGATATTTGTTCCACCCACTCGTTGATGTTTTAAGGTCAATGATGATAATCTCACCACTTGAAATATCTTTTAGTACAATATCAATAAATCCAATAAAATAAACACCCTCTTTTATTTTAGCATTAAGTGGCATTTCAATTGCAACCAACTCGAATCCACTTTTTGAATATAAACTATCTAATTTTTTCTTAAAGTATTGTAGAATGTGTCTACCATCACCAAAAAATTCTTCTAATTCTTCACGAGAACACGGAGTTCCTTCGGTTAGTTTTTCTTTTTCTTTGGTAAAGTGTTCTACTAATTTATCTTTCAACATCATTTCCAAATCCAATTCTAATGCTTGTTTCTTTGTAACACCATACATTACACTTAAAAAGTGTTGTATAGTTTCGTGCATTGCAGAACCAAAAATTGTATGAATGTTTGCAGATGATTCACCTAACCCATCTATGTAATTCAGTTTGAATTGTTGTGGACAAGAACTCCACATTGAATATTGAGAATAACTTACTTTTGCCATAATATCATTTTACTATACAAATATACGAAAAAAGTTTGGGAATACCAAACTTTTAGTTATTTATTTTTTGAAATAAGTGATTCAAAATCAACACCTTTCAAAACTGACCAATGAGTTTTATTCATCTCATCTAAGACCTTTGTTTTATTATAGATTTCATCTTCAAACGAACCTTCAAATGAATTCGTAAAATCTATTATTTGTTTAATTTCTCTTTTAGTTTTATCGGAAAGATTATTTTTATCAACACCGTTTTCTAAAAATGTTGTAATTTTATTTTTTTCAGATTTTGGTAAGGTATTTAGAGCAGAAAAAGAAGGACCCCATGCATAATACAAATCTAAATGCTCGGAACTTGTAATGTGTTGATTATCTAACATATAATTTATAAAATCAAAAATATGATAAACATTCCAAAGTGTTGTTGTATATTGAAAATTGTAATTTAAACCAGTACTTGGTTCTTGTACATTCTTAGGGTTTGCATATTTTTTTATGGTGTTTAGGTTTTGTTCAAATCTTTTCCAATTTAATCCTGTCCTTTGATATTCACCCACTTCTTTAATTCCATCACATGATATTGATAAAAACACTTTATAAAACCCTTTCCACAAATCAATTAAACTTTGTTCATCATATTTGATTACTGATAAATTTGTATTGTAATGAATCGATAAATTTCTAGCAGAAAAAAAATCAGTTGCATTTAATTGAAATTCTTGAATTGGCATTGTATCATAAAGATATTTCAGAACTTCAAAATGTTCAGGCATGATTAAGGGTTCACCTCCTGCGAAGTAAATACTTTTTATATCTGATAGATGTACTTTTAAATCTTCAGCAATTGTTTCTGATACTTTAAATATTTTTGGATAATCTTTAAGTTGGTGTTCTTCTCTTATCTTTCCATAATCTTCATACCAATTAGATGAAAAGTTGTGATTGCACATTCTACATTTAAAATTACATAAATTAGAAAACCTAACATCTAAATGTTGAAATTGGGTTGGTACACTATAATCATCATTTACTTTTGGAAGAACCCATAGTGGATTATTATTAAAATCAAATCGAGGAGAATGATTAGTTGTATCTTCTCTTTTGTAACATACATCACATACTTTATTTCGTTTACCCTCCAACATATCCTTACGAAGTTCTTTCATTTGTTTAGAATTGAAAGCTTCATCAATAGACATTGTTTTTAGATTCAAAGGTTCATCAAATCCACCTGCTATACAGCAAGGTTTCATTTCACCCTTTGGTTCTGCATATAAATGAACAAACGGTAAAATACAAAATGTATTACTTTGAGATTGCATTATTTATTCTTAAATTCTTTTGGAAGAAGTTCTTCACATATTTCTCCACAATCACCACATAAAAATACTTCTACCGGAATCAAAACATCTTGTGGAGTACCTGCTGTAATTTTTGGAATTTTAAGAAATTTATTTCCATTTATAAAAATAGTTCCACCACAATTTTGACAAGTTATTTCTTTTGCTTGCGATAAATCTATTTTTGGTTGTTGAGGCTGTTGTCCTTTACCTCCAATAATTTGTGCCATAATTTTATATTTTTAATCGAACCATTGTGAACGATGGGTTTTCACATTTTTAACACCCGTCTTTTTAAGTATATCATGACCTTTCTTTTTCCATTCACCAACTATTTTAGAATCTTTACGTTTATATGCTGCTAGTTGGTCTAAATAGGAAAAAAGGTCTTCTTCTGATAATTTCTTTAAATCATCATCAGTTAGTGGATTTTGTGGGTCATACTTTATCATAGTTGTTCATGGTTTATATAGTAAATATACGAAAAATATCCCACTTATCCAAATTTATTTTATCATATATTAAGAATTCTTAATATGTTTTCCACACTATTATCACCCACTTCTACACCATAATAAGGTATTCGGTTTTTAATCAGGGTTTCTTCTATTCTAAAATCCAAATCCTTAGATTCTTCCAAATTCTGATATCGTTCTTTTTCGTTATGATTACCACTAGCCCGTCTTAAAACGATATTAACCGAATCATATTTATTATGGATATCTAATACCATTTTATCAAAAGACTCCCCATAAAGAGATGCTGGGTATTCTGTACCCCGATATACTGAACGATATACTAATGAAAGTAAGATAGGTGAATCTAAAATAATATAATCAACTTTGCCAAAACTTTTTACGATTCCTCTATGTTGATTTGCCAACACATAAAGTTGGTCTTGAATTGCAGAATGATTTTCATCCCATGCTAATAACTTTGGAAATTCATAAGGATTATCACAAGTTATATGTTTCTTTTTAAGTTTGTAAGTTAAACCGGATGCAATTGATGATTTTCCTACCCCCGGTCCTCCAAATAGATTAACTATTTTACTCATTTTCCAATTTGTTTATATACAAATTTATCTTCTCACACAATCTTGGAAACTTGTTTTTAGAAACTAGATATGTCCAAATTTTGTACAATATTTTTAATTTAAATTTTTTCATAAAAAATGTTTTTATAATAAAAAAGGGGAGGAAACACCTCCCCTCTAATTTATAAATATATTATTTACCAAAAGTGTAACGAACACCTAATTGAGCAGTCCACACATCAAATACTGATGAATTGTATTGATATGTATCCTTAATCAAATAAGTTCCCGTAGCATCTCTTTGAGTGGCCAATCTATAAGTTGGTACACCCGATGCATCTCTACTTACAAAGTTTAACAATTGTGTATTAGTTGCTCTTTGAGAAACACCCCACTCATTGTTAAGTAAGTTACCAAAGTTAAGAATATCTGCTCTGATTTGAAAAGCATTTCTCTTTCCTTTAATCTTCACAAATACGTCTTGTGTAACTGAAAGGTCGAATCTATGTAAGAAAGGAAGTGCCAAAGTATTTCTTTCTGCATATTGACCTCTACGAGTTGAAAGATATGGGTCTTGTTCAATATATGCATCAAAAGCTTGACGTTGTTGAGCTTCGGTGTATGTTACAGCTGTTGCTCCACTACCTACTGTCAATGGTGCAAAACGAATATCGGATGCACTTTTTGGTACGAATATCAAATCATTGTTAGATACTCTATCACCATTCAAATCACCCGCTACGATGTAAGAAAATGGATTATTTTGAGAACCTACATATCCTAATGTAAATGTAGTTGCTCCACCATACTTTTTACCATAATCTAATCTATATCCCAATAAACCTACGATACGATTTTTAACTAAAAATGATGAAGTAGTTAAATCTAAATCGTTATTACCATTAACTGATAATGCTGATTGCCAACTACCACTGGCTATTGAACCTGCATCCATAAAATCTTTAGCATCTGCAGTTGTGTACGCTACATAACCCCAAAGACCTTTTGAGATTGGTTTTTCTAATTTGAATGTTGCTGATTTATTATATGCACCATCTCTATTAGTTAATACTGCACCCATAGATACATTATCGTTAATTCTTACACCCGCATCAGTTCCTGCATATAGATATCTATTATCAACACCACCTAAATTACCAATTGGTCTATCAAGGTTTGCATTATAATAATGAACTGCATTGATAGTTTTATTGTACAATAATTCCACACTTGCCACCAATCCTAAGAATGGTAATTTTTGGTCAATAGCGAAGTTATTTTTCCAAACTTGTGGGAATTTGTAATTTGGGTCAGTAAATGCCAAATCAAATGTTGAAGGTAATGTTGGAGTTGATGGGATAAAATATTGATTAGGATTAGCAGTGAAACCATATTGTGCAGCTGCTGAACCACTCACATCAATAAATCCGGTCAACACACCATTGTTACCAACTTGGTTAGATAAGAACACATAAGGAGGTCTACCGGTAAATACACCACTACCACCTCTAATTTGTGTTTTCTTCTCACCCTTTACATCATAGTTAAAACCAAAACGAGGTTCTAACAATAATTGTGTTTTAGGAAGGACACTTGTATTAAACTTTTCACCATTTCCAAAGGTCATTGCGGTTACTGCAGGATTTTCCAAAGCTGTGTTTTCTATACCGATGATGTTAGCTCTTAAACCAAAAGTTAATTTTAAGTTTTTAGTAGCCTCATACTCATCTTGTAAATACAAATCCAAACGATTAGTTTTTAATACCTGCATTGGTTCAACTCCATCAGGTAATGCTGAATAACGAAGTTGGAAACGAGCAGGAACAAATGTAGATGGTTTACCACCATTAGCTAAAGATTGTTCTGCTGCAGTATAGAAATCTGCCAAACTATTAAAGATGTAAACACCATTAGAAGCTGGGTAGAATAAGTTATTAGATTGATATTTTTGGAAATTGAAACCACCAACCAATGTATGTTTTTCAAAATACTTTGTTAGGTTATTGGTAACATTAAATGTCCAATAATTTAATTTGTTTGATGGAGTGAATGGGTCAAAACCTACTGATGTGTAAGTTGCAGAACCATTTCGTATATCAATTGTAGGGAACAAATCACTCATATAAGCTCTATCTTCAATTTGTTTATCGTAAGAAACGATTAAGTTATTGAATAAAGTGCTTGATAAATTAGAGTTCAATTCTAATACTGCTGAACGAGTATTATCTTGAATGATGTATCCACTATTTTGGAAACTCATTGCATTAAATTGAGTTGTTCTATTACCCGCACCTGCTGATTGAGAGTTTGAAATGTTTATTTCTGCAGATGAATTGTGGTGAACATAACGAGCAGTTAATTTATTCTTATCGTTAATGTTCCAATCAGTTCTAACCAAAAACTTCTTAGAAGAATTTGTGTTAGAATAACCTTCCCATGGACCAGTAACATAGTTAAACTTATCTTTCATAAAGTTAGAAAGAGTTTGCATATCAGAATACTTTACTCTACTAATTTGAGTTCCTGTCAAAGGTGAACCTTCTGAAATCCAATTTGTTCCTGGTTCAGTTCTTTCAATTCCTTCGTAATTACCAAAAATAAATAATTTATTTTTAATAATTGGTGCACCTAATCTAAAACCTTGTACTTTTTCATCAAACTTTGCTGCAGTTACGGTTGTCCCTCTTGCATTATCACCAACGTAAGTGGATGAATTATTTCTTTGAGTTTGATAGACAGAACCTTCAACTTCGTTAGTTCCCGAACGAGTTACTGCATTGATACCTGCTCCAGTGAAACCACTTTGACGAATATCAAATGGAGCAACATTTACTTGTAATTGGTCAATTGCATCTAATGAAATAGCAGATGCACCAGTTCTACCACCGGCCTGAGCGGAAGAACCTAAACCAAAGTTGTTATTGAATTGAGAACCATCAATTGTAAAGTTGTTCAAACGAGAATCTTGTGCCCCGAATGAAGAACCATTACCGAATGGATTGTACTTTGTAATACCATCGATAGTTCTTGCTCCTGTAATTGGAACTGATGTCAATTCTCTTCTTCCGAATTGTTGTGCTGCACCTGTCTTTTCTTTTGAGAAAATGCCATATTTACCTGCAGTTACAACAACTTCTTTAAGTTGGGTTGCTTCTTCTTGCAAAATAAATTCTATATTTTCAGTTAAACCTAATGATGTACTAACATCAGTAAGTTCACCTTTTCTAAATCCCACAAATGATGCATGAATTGTGTATGGTCCACCGACCCTCACAGCTGGAATAACAAATCCACCATTCTTATTAGTTACAGAATAGTAATTTGTTCCAGTCGGTTCATGTTTTGCATGGATTGTTGTGCCAGGAATTGGCAAACCCTTTTCATCTTTAACAACACCCGAAATAGTAGATGTGGTAATTTGACCAAATCCAACCAACGATGTCATTAACATAAGAAATGCTAAAATTGTTTTTTTCATAATTGTTTTTTACCTTTTTTTTAAATAAACATAACCATTTAACTTTATAAAAGATGTGGTTTTGCCTCATTGATACCAGAATTTGTAACCACAACATATTCAGGATTATAATCTTTAAGATTACGTGCCCCTGCGTAAGATAGTGCAGATTTAACTCCATCCAATAATCCATTTACAATAAATTTCACACCGCCTTTGTAAGGAATTATTGTTGATTCTCCTTCTACATTTCGTACTTGTTGTCCATTAACAATTTTAGTTTCTAATGATGCCGAACCTCTATATCTTTTATAAAGACCTTTTGGAGTTTCCATTATTTGACCAGGTGCTTCATCTGTCCCTGCTAATAATGAACCCAACATTACAGAACTTGCACCCAATGCAAGTGCTTTAGAGATATCACCACTTGTTCTTATACCACCATCGGCCATGACTGGTACATTTGCAACAGCAATAATTTCTTCTAAACAACTTACATTTGGAATTCCAAAACCTGTTTTTATTCTTGTAGTACATAATGAACCACCACCGATTCCAACACGAAGACCATCTGCACCTGCGTTTTGTAAATCAAGTGCTGCTTCTGCGGTTGCAATATTTCCGGCAATGATATCAACATGACTATCAAGATTATCTTTACACCACTTTATCATGTCTACAACATTTTTGTGGTGACCATGAGCAACATCTATTATTAAGATATTTGCTTTATTTTCAACTAATGATTTAGCCCTTTCTTTATCGGATTCAGATACACCGATTGCGGCCATTATTGGAATTTGTGGAATCTCTGCATGCCAATCATCATACATTACACCCCATTCTTCGAAAGGTCCTCCGAACCCTTCTCCATAAATTTTATAAGATAATAAATTTGTAATTTTTGATTGTTCCTCAATACTCATAAATCTATGAACACAACCAACACCACCCATTAAAAACATCTTAAACGCCATTTCTTCACCACACACGGTATCCATGGGTGATGCTACGATTGGAGTTAAAAGACCATATCTACGAGAAACTAATGTATGAAGGTTAATTTGTGTTCGAGATGCAATATCTGAATACTTAGGTACTAATTGGATGTCATCGTATGTAAGATGATACTTCATATAACTTTAATTATTGTTAATTTTAATTTTCGGTTAATAATTGTTTCTCTGATTTAGAATTTATTTCAACGGTTGAACTAAGAATACCAATAATTTCATGTTCGTGAAAAAGTAAAAATTCCTCTTCGCCAAGTTTAAGTTTATTTGTTGCTTCATCTTTCGAATAAAGAACTTTATCACCTACCTTTACTGTCATAGGAATGGGATTACCTGATTGTGAAAATAAACCAGTACCCACTGCTACAACTTCACCTTGAATTTTTTGTCCTCTACTGATTGAATCATTTAGAATCAATCCTCCTTTTGATTTTTGTTCTACTTGTTCTGGTCTTACCAAAACTCTATCACCAAGTGGTTGAAAATTTGTTTCCATATTATACATTTAGTTTTAATTTAGTTATTTGTTTTGATTCAATTCCATAAATTTCACACAACTCTTTCACACGTTCTCTTCCATTTCGAGTATTATACAAAATTTTTAAGTACTCTTCGGATTGTAAATTATTTGTTTCATAATGCTTTGATACCAATTCTACTAACCATTTTTCATAAGAGTCTTCGGATTTGGCTTTCATGTATTTTAGATATGCACGTGTTTTCGGTATGATATCAATCAAAGCAAGATAACAAACCTTTGGTGGAACTTCTTGTAAATAAGGTTGTAATTGTGCAACCATAGTAACCCAATCAGGATTCATAGAAAGAAATCGAAATATCATGTAATTAGACCATGTCTTTCTATCAGATTCATCTAACTTATCCCAATATTTTTTATCTTGTTCTTGGGTAACAGCCTTGATGTGGTCAAATAGTGTCTTAGCCATTATAGTAATGAATTTATTTCAATCAAACATGCTGCCATAGCGATTTCTTTATCTATGGAATGAAAATGATTTGTCTGTCCTTGTGATAATGCAATGATTACATTTGCAGTATTGTTTGGTGCAAATTCATCCACTTTATCATAAAGTAATGTAAACAATTCAGTAAAATCAGTTACTCTACTATCAATTAAGGTTTGTCTTAATTTCATGTAACGATTTCTTTTATCATCATTGGATTTAAGAGTATCCAAGATTTTCATTTTGTAATCATTCTCTAATAGATTTTGAACATCTACTTTTAATTCTCCCTTGTGAGAGTTTAATTGACAAGTGTTGATAATCTTACGAATATC
>JACCDO010993750.1_pt1 | contig 20553 bp, 23 predicted proteins | sample 7446101 | NCBI WGS metagenome assembly JACCDO01 (sample SAMN15323440, study PRJNA562643) | freshwater metagenome | isolation source: river surface water | place: USA:Blue River Watershed | collected 2017-08-16
GTGGCCCTACTGATTTATGACATCACCCAGGACACCGCCGCGGTGGCGCTGGTGGGCGGAATTGCACTTTTGCCAATGGTTATTTCGAGCCCGATAGGAGGAATGATCGCCGATGCCTTTGAACGAAGGCTAGTGATGATTTGTGCCGCTAGCGTCATGTTCATCGCCACAGCCGGATTGCTTGCATTGAGCATTAGTCATGAAATCGCAAAAAATGTCGGTGGCCAAGTTGAAGTTTGGCCGATTTATATCTGCACGACAGTTGCGGCTGTTTCTGCCACGGTTTTGGGAAGTTCAAAAAATGCATCAATTCCTAGAATTCTTTCGAAAGAACTGATCACCAAGGCAAGTGCGCTCAACGGTATTTCTATGGGTATCCAGTTGATGGCCGGACCTGCTCTTGCCAGTTTGGTTATCGCCGCCTCGAACTTTTCATTTGCTTTTGCAGCCGACTTAGTTCTTACTGCTGCTGGATTTATGGGAATTATTGGTCTGCCAAAAATTCACGTGGCCGAAGACGCATTGAAGCCGGGCTGGAAGTCCTTTAAAGAATCAATTGTGTTCTTGAAAGAGTTTCCAGAAATTGGTGCTGGTTTTATCGCAGACATTTTTGCCATGACGCTCGGAAGACCTTACGTTTTACTTCCGGCAGCAGCGGCGATTGTGATTGGGGGTGGACCAATAACAGTTGGCATCCTCACTGCAGCTGCGGCGGTCGGTTCGTTCACAATTAGTGCTCTTAGCGGAAGAATCACTGGAATTACACGTCAGGGTCTGGCCATAGCCAACTCTGTGAAAATTTACGGACTATTTGTTGTGCTGCTAGGTCTCGTGTTGCTACTCATGTCCACAGGCTGGTTCGGCCAACCAGGTAACACCATCGAATCGGCAAATTTTGTGGCACTTGGAATCGCGGCCCTCGCCATGTTCGGCACTGGTGCGGCTGATGAGGTTTCCGTCATTTTCCGAGTTGCAATGACTCAAACTGTCGCCCCAGATCAAATGCGCGGACGTCTGAGTGGTTTGATGTTTGCCGTTGTCGGTGGTGGTCCTCGCCTTGGCGATATCTATGCGGGCATCATGGCAACACTCATCGGACTCTGGGCGGGGCCGTTATTCGGAGGAATCGGCATTGTGGCAGCAATGTATGTGCTCCTAGCGGTAACCCCTAAGTTCCGCGAGTTTAGGGCTAGTTAGCACCAGGCAAGACTGCCGACCAACCGCCGTCTACCACCAAGTTTGCACCGGTTACGTACGATGCCTCATCACTGGCTAGGAACATGGCGCAGTTCACTACTTCGGTTGCGGTTCCAATGCGACCAAGAGGAATCGATTTTTCGATATTTCTCATCGGGTGATCTTCGGCGAGTAAATCATTTTCGGTAGCGGGGGTGCGAATCATTCCAGGGCTCACCGTGTTCACGCGAATGCCGTGCTTAGCACCTTCTGCAGCCAACTGGCGACCCATTGCAATTACCCCGCCCTTGGTTGCCGAATGGGCAACGCGATTATTGGTAATTGACCCAGCGATTCCCGCAGTCGAACCAACCAAAATAATATTTCCCTTGGATTCAATTAGGTGCTTCCAAGCATGTTTTACCGGTAGAAAAACTAGATCTAGCTCGTGCTTTAGTACGAACTGCCATTCTTCAAAACTGGTTTCTGCGATTGGCGAAAATTTCGTGGCACCAGCATTTGCATAAAGCACGTCGATATTTCCGGTTTGAGAAACAACACCTTCTATCCAAGTTTTGACCGATGATTCATCGGTCATGTCAACCGGGGCATGAGAAATCATTTTTCCGCCAGCGGCTTCTACCAAATTCTTGGTTTCATTATTTCCATCGGCATTGACATCGCAACCGGCAACGATTGCGCCTTCCTTAGAAAATTGAATTGCTGCTTCACGGCCTTGGCCGCCTGCGGTGCCGGTGATTAAAACAACTTTGTTTTGAAACCTCATGGCTTCAGCCTATTTTGTGCGGCTCCATATGGCGAATAGTTTTTGCGCAACCCAGTCGATGATGAAACCGAGCAGGCCGATAGTGAGCATAATTGCCGCGAGTTGGTCGTAGGCAAGCTGATCGCGGGAATTAAGAATCGAATAGCCAAGGCCAGAATCAACACCAAGCATTTCGGCCGGCACCAAAACAATCCAAGAAACTGCAAGCGCCAAACGAATGCCAGTGAGAACATTGGCTCGGATTCCTGGAATAACGATATGAACTAGGCGCTCGCGGGCTGTGGCACCAAATGATTTAGCCAGTAGGTGCCATTTCGGCTCTAACTGGCGCACTCCGCTTGAAGTAGCCAGAGCGATTGGCCAAATTGCTGCGATGAATATGAGAAACACCACTGGCGGGGTGCCAATGCCAAAGACCACGATTGCCACGGGCATCCAGGCCAACGGGGAGATCATTCGCAGAAACTGCACCGGGATCGAAGTTAGTTGTTCGGCCCACTTTAGCCAACCTAAGACCAACCCAAGGGCTATGCCGCTTACGGTAGCTAGTCCCAGCCCGATGAAAAGTCTTTGCAGGCTGACCGCAACCGCGTCAAGCAAATTACTTTGAGTGGTCAGGTAAACCAGAGCATTCCATGAATTAACTGGCCCCATGGCGCCGAGAATCGGCGAACTGCTCGACAGTAAGTCGGTACCAATCCACCACATTGCAATTGCAAGCAGCGCGCCGATGAACCTGAGTGCGAGAGACTTCATTAAGGAGCGATGGTTTCGGTTCTTGTGGTTTTGAATTTTCCGAATTTAGAAATTCCACCAAGACGAGTGATTGAACTTTGGACAAGTGCAGAATTCACTAAGTCAGAATGAACCGTCTTGAGGTTGATATTCTTCAACCAGGTTGAGTCACCATCTACGGTGGTTAGTCGTAATTGCTTGACTAACTCAGAAGTGTATGAAGGGTATGGGAAAGGCTGAAAACCGATTCGGTCATTCTTCCATTCAGGGTGCTGAATGGCTGTGCCGTTATATGTGCTTCCATAATCGTTGATGGCTTTATTAATTGCAGCAGGAGCCTGCGGCAAGTAGTTACCCAGGTATGCACCTGCACTTGAACGGTTACTGTTGAGCCAAAGCTGAGCTTTTGCAATTGAGTCAACGATTGCCTGCGCGGCCTCGGGATTATTCTTGACAAGGTCCCCGCGAATAACAGTTACGCAGCAAGCATGATCGCGCCACACGTCTCCACTGAAGCGAAGAATTTTTCCGATTCCGTTAACTTCGGCCAGAGCGTTGAATGGCTCGGCAACGATAAAACCAGCAACTTTTCCAGATGCAAGTGCCGCAGGCATGTCAGCTGGCGCCAAAACAACAAGCTTGACTTCCTTCTTTGAAGCTGACGCTTCTCCGCTGGTGATTGCTTTCAAGCCATTCTTGCGAAGGATCTGCTGCAGAATCACATTGTGAATTGAGTACCAGAACGGAACCGCCACGGTCTTTCCAGCAAGCTCAGTCACGGCGTTGATGCTCTTGGCAACTGTCAGGGCCGAACCGTCGGTGTGGTTCCAAGCAATTACCTTGATATCCTGCTTGGCCTGAAACTTGAGTTGCAGAGCGAGCGGCATGAGCAGGTGCACTACATCTACCTGCTTTGCGGCAAATGCCTCTGCGATTGAAGGCCAGGTGCGAAACAACGTTGGTTTAGCTGTGGTCACGCCTTTGGCCTCAAAGTAGCCCTTGCCATGAGCGATTAGCAGTGGACTGGCATCGGTGATAGGCAGATAACCAATTTTTAGAGTCCCAAGTTTTTCACTCCAAGAGGCAGCATTTGCTGGAGCTTCGCCGAATCCGGTTACAGCCGCTGCGCCAGCTGCTGCGGCACCAATCTTTAGCAATGCACGACGGTCGAAAAGACCAGATTCGCTTAATCCAAACTCGGCGTTGTTTGAGTGAAAGTGTGACATTTTGTATTCCTAAATCTGATAAACGATTTCTTGTTTCAAGTCACTGAGATTTCTACCTTCGATGACATTGTGTTCAATCAATTCTGTTCCGTTATTTGAAAGAACCAAAACTCTGTTACCAAGTCTTACGGCTTCATCGATGTCGTGTGTCACTAAAACAATTGTGAGCCCGAATTCTTTTTGAAGATCTAATAACCATTGCTGCAAAGAATTTCTAGCATTTACATCCAGTGCAGAAAATGGTTCGTCAAGAAGTAGCAATTCTGGTTCGACAATTATTGTGCGAGCAATGCTCACACGTTGTGCCTGCCCACCTGAAAGTTCGGTAACTTTTCTGTCGGCCAGATCTATCAAACCTATTCGAGCAAGTAGGGCATCGACTTTTTGATCGAGCTCGTTTTTTCCGAATTTGTGATGCTTCTTAATTTCTCGAAATCGAAAACCAAATTTAATATTTTCTCGAACCGTAAGCCAAGGCAGTAGCAATGGCTCTTGAAACGAAAGTGCTGTGTGAACTGTGTTTGCTTCACGGTGAGTTATCGAACCAGCTGAGCTAGAAATTAAACCTGCGAGAGCATGCAGCAGTGTGGTTTTACCCTGACCACTCGCACCAACGAGTGCAACAATTTCACCCTGCTTTATTTCAAAACTTAGTCCTGAAATTACTGACTTAAAACCGCGTTTGACCGATAGATCGGTTACGACAGTTGCGAGATTTCCCAACGCAAGCTCCCCTCGGTAGGCGCCTGTACCGAAAGGAACAGTGACTCTCGAATACGGCGTGATGTTGGACTGGCCGTGTAGTAGCCGCGTCCCCCAACAGTGGCCAATTCAACACGGGTGACCGCCTGGGCAAGCTCCGCGGCGGCCAATCTCAGCTTTAGGTATGGCAACGGGGCATGGCCGTTGCCCGGGGCTGGAAACTCCACAAGGGTTTCGTTCAAGTCCTCTAGTTCGGCTAACAATTCCTCGTACCTGGACTGGTATTCGGAAATTTCTGCAGCAAACGGAGTCGCAGAAGGCGCCTTGGCGATTGATTCTAGAGCGGCTCCGGTGATGCCTAGACAGAATGAGCTTTGCAGAACCAAGAATCGAGGGCGCATTTGCCCAAGGAAAAGATCTACATCGCGAGTGATTAGGTAGTCCTTTGACAGCCTGAGTCCACTGAATTTTACGGTTCCAGAAGAAGTTGCGTTGAGCCCCAACAATTGGCCTGCTGGCTTGACTTCTACGCCATCGAAAGAAAGCTCTGCAGCAACGATTATGCGTTCCTCAGTTTCTGGGTGGCGTGCTGCGAACACCGCAAGCGTGTCTGGATAGAGATTTGATGCCCAAGGAATCACTCCATCAATCAAAAATGCTTCTTCGGTTTCGGTAAATGTGATGGGTAGCAGTTCTTTACCACTCTTGTCGGCAAGTGCGGTAGCCAAAGCTGTTGAACCGATGCGGGTTCCAGCCAAAAGTTCCGGAAGATATTTATCGCGAATCGATTTACTTGCCCAGCGATCAACATACTCAGTTGTCATGCGGTGTGACCAAATTACAAAAGCACTAGAAACGCAATTTTCTGCAACATTACGAATGATTTTTGACTGGGACGAAATTGGGAAATTGCTCGCACTCAAACCAAAATCAATTCCACCTGCAGACACAAATTCGTTTAGAAATTCTCGAAGGTTGCCCGGTTCTTGATCGGTTGCCGATGCGCACTCTGGCAGAGTTTCGATAATCCTTTCGATTGTCAGAGTAGACATTACGACTCCAGTTTGTGCAGTCGTGAAATCGGAGTGTCTACAACCTTGCGGGCGTTTACAATTGCAGCTTCGCTTTCGCCATCGTAAAAGCACAGGCACTTGACCATGTCTTCGCGCACGTAGGTGCGGAGAAACTTAACGTCATCGATGTCGTTGTAAAGCGGCGACTTCTCTTTTTTGCGTGCAAGGTATTTGTCCATGGTCAAACCCTCTGGGAAGTCCCACTCGACGAGGTACTGACTGCCCTTTTTGAGTTTCTTTACATCTTCGAGTTCGGCGCCTACCAAGCGAACCTTGGCCAAATCTTCAACATCTAGGCCTGCTCCATCGAGGGCATTCTCCACATCCACGATGTTTTCGTGCTCAAGTACGGCAAAGATGCGCTTGTGGTCGGCAGTCACCTGACTCTCAATGAACTCCCCACCAATTGCAGAGAGGGTACCTGCGATAGTCTCCAGGGCAGCCTCAACCGCGTGATCTTTTGAGGTGTTGATTTCAGCAACAAATAGCGACAATTTGACTCCTGGCTCGTTTTTTTGGGGGCTTGAACGATATTCGAGCAATTAGCCTCAAAACGGAAAAATGGTTTCCATTTATTACCTGCAAAAAGGGGTAGATTTCAATTAACGCCGTCTATTTCAAAGGGGAATCTAATGGCAAAGCAAGTTCGCGACCAAGAAACACAAATCAAGCGCCTTAGGGTTTACAACATTGTGGCCGGAGCAGCTCACCTGCTTCAGGCCATCGGAATGTTGGCCATCATTGCCGCGCTCGATGCCCAAGCAGAATTCGGCGTTACCGCCGACTACATGGCTGGCCCTCCGGGAAGCCCGATTCCACCGGAGCGAGTCGACCTTTTCACTGTGAACATGGGCTATGGACTAGTCGGATTCCTTGGCCTAAGCGCTCTATTTCACTTCTTGGTGATTACACCAGCGTTCTTCAATCGCTACAAGAACGGTCTGCTAGCTAGTCGAAACTACTTCCGATGGACTGAGTACTCGCTGAGCGCTTCAATCATGATTTTCTTGATTGCACAGCTAACCGGAGTTACCGACATCAATGCCTTAATGTCAATTTTCGCTCTGAATGCAGCCATGATCCTCTTTGGCGCATTGCAAGAGAAGTATGAAAAACCTGGCACAGGAAAGCTTCTGCCGTTCATCTTTGGTTCAATGGTTGGAATCGTTCCTTGGTTCAGTGTTTTCTTCATGGTGATTCAACCTGGTTCAACTAACGATGCCGAAGTTCCTGGATTCGTGATCGGTGTCATGGTCTCGATCTTCATAGCCTTCAACACTTTCGCCATCAACCAGTGGTTGCAGTACAAGCAGGTAGGCAAGTGGAAGAACTACCTACAGGGTGAGCGCTCATACATCACCTTGAGTCTGGTTGCCAAGAGCTCACTGGTTTGGCAGCTATTCTCAGGGGTATTAGCTCCGCTGCTTACCGGCAATAATTAGCACAAGCAAAAAACTCCTCGGGCCCTAAACCCGAGGAGTTTTTCCATCTAAAAATCTTTATTGCTTGATGGCTTTCTTAATGAGTGCCGTAACTTGCTTCTCCACATCTGCGTTCCACTCGGTCAGCGCAAAACTTGTGGCCCAGATGGCGCCCTTGTCGAGATTAGCCTGATCGCTGAAGCCCAGAGTTGCGTAACGAGCTTTGAACTTTCCCGCGTCTTGGAAGAAAAGCACTGTTTTGTCGCCCTGGTTGTATGCCGGCATGCCGTACCAAGTTTTGGCATTTAATTCTGGCGCAATTGCTTTTACCAGTTTGTGAAGTTTTTCAGCAATTTTGCGGTCTGCAGGTGCCATTGCTTTAATCTTTTCAACCACTTCAGCCTCGTGCTGTTCCGGACTGAACTTTTTACGACGTTCAGCCGCTGCGGCGCGCATAGCGGCCTTTTCTTCCTTGGTGAATACTTGCTCAGACTTAGCCATTAGGGATTCCTATCGAATTACGAAAGTTATTGCTAACAAAACAAACAAAATTGCCACAGCACGGTTTAGCCAAATGCCGTTGTTCCCCTGCAACATCCATCGACGAATCGGTACTGCCAGACCAGCATAGAACGCCGTGATACCAATGAAACCTACCGTAACGATGGCGTTCAAGATCCAGAGCTCAGTTTTGCCGGCTACCTGCGGCATTACTGAGATGTAGAACATCCAGGGTTGAGGGTTCGCGGCTCCATATATAAATGCAGTCCCTACCGCCGGCCAGAACCGTTCCTCGCGAGTTTTGATTTCGGCTCTTCCGGCAATCCACATTCGCCAGGCCTGCCAGAGTAAAAATGCAGCGCCTATGAACTTGAGCGCGGTAAAAGCCATCGGTGCTTGAAGCATGAGTGCTGCCACCCCAAGGTATGTCAAAGTGATCATTCCGACTTTGGCAATCAAGATTCCTAATGAATACGGAATTGTGGATTTCCAACCATTGGCCAATGACTTACCAAGCAGCAGCATGGTGTCGCCACCCGGGGTAGCGGCCGCGGCAAACCAGGTTAGAGCAAAGAGCAGATAGGTATCCACTCGCCAAGACTAGTAGAGCGCAGAACTAAACTGTTTGGCAGTGCTCAAGGTATGAGCATTCTGAACTACAGGGGGAATTCATGATTGATTTTAAGAATCCATCATTCGTTAAATTGGGTGAAGTAGACAATTCAGTTGGCCAAGAGATGGCTGGCGAACTCTTGATTGATGGTGAAGCAATTCAGTCAAGCTTTAAGGGAATGCGTGACATGGTGATTTTTACCAATAAGCGCCTGATTGTTGTGAACGTTCAAGGACTAAGCGGCAAGAAACGCGACTACACCTCACTGCCTTATTCCAAGATTCAAGCATTCTCAGTTGAGTCAGCCGGAACCCTAGATCGAGACACTGAACTGGAGTTGTACTTCAGTGGGCTTGGAAAAGTGCGTCTTGAATTTAACGCAAAGTTTGACGTCAAGGCTTTTAACCGATTCCTTGGTTCATACATTCTTTAGTCGGCTCACAGAAAAACCCGGCACCTGACGGTACCGGGTTTTTCTTTTCGCTTAGTTATCGAAGATTGCTACTGCTCGAGTCCAACCTGCAGAAGCTGCGCGAACCTTGGTTGGAAAACAAGCAACGGTGAATCCGGTTGCTGGAATCGATTCGAGGTTGTGTAACTTTTCAATCTGGCAATAGGCAACTTTGCGACCGGCTTTGTGGCCGTCCCAAATAAGTGAAGCATCACCGGTTTCTTCAAACATCTTGCGCGCGATTGAAACCGGTAGGTCCCAACCCCAAGCATCTGTGCCAACAACGCGGATGCCCTTGTCGGTGAGCCACATGGTTACCTCATCGCCAAAGCCAATTCCGGTGTCGATGAAGTCCTCGCGACCATATGCCGATGATGCAATGGTGTGGAACAAAAGGATGTCGAAAGGCTGAAGCGTGTAGTTGATTTTTTCCAAAGCCTCTTCGATATGGTGAGGCCTAACAATCGTTCCGTTGGGCAAGTGAGTAAGGTCGATCTTTACGCCCGGGCGGAAGAACCAGTCCAGTGGAACTTCATCAATGGTCCAAGCCTTCTCGCCGTTGTTCTGAGTCGGGTGGTAGTGCCACGGGGCGTCGATGTGAGTACCAGAGTGGGTCGTAATGGTTACAGTCTCGGCTGCTAGACCCTGACCGTCAGGCAACTGCTCAGGGGTGATTCCGTACATGTTGTACATGTCTTTCAGGCCCTCTTGGTGGTTCTTGTATTCGATCTTTGGTCGAAGGAAAGGAGGGTCTAGCGGGGTCTCATTGTCGAGGTGCACTGAAAGGTCTACGAATCTCATAGGACAATCTTTGACCCAAAACTCACCGGGGCACAATTCGCTAAAAAATACGTAGTATCCCAGCAAAATAGGCCTTATGAGCGCTCTAGAGCTGAATTTGTGGATTCTCGCCGGTACTTGTTTAGGCACCTGGCTTCTCAGTTTGCCGACCAAAGACACCTCCTGGGTCGACAGAATTTGGTCGATAGTGCCGGTGGCCTATGCCTGGGTCTGGGCTAGCGGCAAAAACTTCGAGGACGAGCGCCTAAATCTAATGGCTCTTCTAATCACATTGTGGGGAGCCCGGCTCACATTTAACTTTGCCCGCAAAGGCGGCTACCAACCCGGTGGTGAGGATTATCGCTGGGAAATCCTGCGAAAGGGAATGACTCCCTGGCAGTATCAGATTTTTAATATCGGTTTCATCGTGATTATTCAAAACGTGATTCTATTTCTAATCACTGCCCCAATGTACGCACTTTCTCAAGTGCAAATTCCATTCGGACCAATCGATATCGCGCTCGCAGTTTTATTTCTTGTTTTATTGGCAATCGAAACAATTGCCGATCAACAACAGTGGAATTTTCATCAAGCCAAAAAACGCGGTGAGAAATCTGGTTTCTTAACGACTGGACTCTTTTCGGTAAGTCGTCACCCAAATTTTTTCGCCGAACAATCACAGTGGTGGGTTATTTTCCTTTTCAGTGCAGCTCAAGTTGGCCTTAATGCCTACAACTGGATAGGCGCTCTGGTGCTAACGGCACTCTTTATCGGATCAACCCGTTTCACAGAACAAATCTCACTAAGCAAATACCCAAGCTATGCCGACTATCAAAAGCAAGTAAGCACACTTATTCCTTGGCCATCTCGTAGACAATAGGTTTATGAGCAGAATCACACTTTTTGGCGGTACCGGATACGTCGGTAGCAATGTTGCTGAGCACGCGGTCGCCCGTGGGCACCAGGTGACTGTAGTCAGCAGAAATGAGCCAGCTGAGAAAATCGCAGGCGTTACCTACGTGGCCGGTTCGGTGACCGACCGCGAGTTAGTTACTCGCCTGCTAGCCAATTCCGATGTCGCATTCAGCTCAATCACACCAAGGGGCGACTTGAGCGAAGTTTTTGTTGATGAGATGCTCACACTCGCCGAAGCATGTCGAAAGGCGGGCGTGCGCTTCGGTTCGGCCGGAGGCGCCGGTTCGCTGCACGTGAGCCAAGGCGGACCACTGCTGATGGACACTGACGGGTTCCCACCAACCGTGCGTCCAGGTTCGGTAATCATGACCGATTTGCTTGCTGCACTGCGCAAGACACCTGAAGATCTCGACTGGTTTGTTATTTCGCCGGCGGCCGGTTTCCGCGTTGGTGAACCAGGCGAGGCAACTGGACGGTATCGAGTCGGTGGTGATGTGCTGATTACGGACGAATCGGGCAACTCTTTCATTTCCGGAAGTGACCTCGGGTTAGCGGTGGTTGACGAAATTGAAAACCCAAAGCACCACCGGGCACGTTTCACGGTGGCTTACTAAGTGAGCAACCTCAATCAAGTCGGTGAGTTCGACTCTTGGGTTTGCTGGCTCTGCGATAAACCGGTGGACCCCGATGCGTCGGTCAATTCCGACCTAGGGCCAAGTGTCGATAGTTATTGGATTGCAAGGGGAAGCAAGTCGGCTATGGAACGTCTTGCCCACCGACAATGCAACACAATGAAAGGCAAAATCTCTCCGGTTGTGCACTGGCCAAAAGAATTGTTAGTGAGTGATTCAGCACCAATTATTGAAAGCGTTGAGCGACTGCTGAAGAAAGGCGGTCGCGAAGCTATCGCGCGATGTCCATCTGAAGCCGATGCAAAAAATGTAGAGGCATGGCTCTTAGATCGCCTCAGTCGACTTGCGCCTAAAACCAAATTTAAAGTGGAATTGACACCCGCCGGCGGGCAGTACCTGGTCAAACTTTCTCTGACCTAGACTTCGATTCATGAAGAATGTAAAACTTGCCAATGGTGTAGAAATGCCAATCCTCGGGTTCGGAGTTTTCCAAATCCCTGAGGAGAAAGATTGCATCCAAGCTGTGACCGATGCGCTCGATGTTGGTTATCGCCATATCGATACCGCAGCCTCATACATGAATGAGCGAGCTGTTGGTCAGGCTTTGCACGAGAGTGGCATTGCAAGAGAAGAACTGTTTATCACCACCAAACTCTGGGTTCAGGACGCTAGTGAAGATCGCGCGCTCAAAGCTTTCGATAAGTCAATGGACAAACTTGGCTTGGATTACCTAGATCTCTATCTCATCCACCAGCCATATGGTGATGTCTATGGCGCCTGGCGAGCGATGGAAAAGCTTTACAAAGAGGGCCGAATTAAGGCAATTGGCGTTTCAAACTTCTATCCTGACCGCCTAGCCGACTTTATTGTTCACAATGAAATTGCCCCAATGGTTAACCAAATCGAAACCCACCCATTCTTCCAGCGGGCCGATTACCAAACCCAGATGAGTGAGCGCGGTGTGCAAATTGAGTCTTGGGCACCTTTCGCCGAGGGGCGAAATGATCTTTTTAGTAACCCAGAGTTAGCGAAAATCGCTGCAAATCACGGTAAATCCATCGCGCAGGTAGTGCTTCGCTGGCTGATTCAGCGTGATGTGGTTGTGATTCCAAAGTCTGTTCGCAAAGATCGTATGACTGAAAACTTTGACGTTTTCAACTTCGAACTAACAAAGGACGACGTCGAGACCATCGCAAAGTTGGATGGTGGGGTTAGCCTGTTTTTTGATCACCGCACACTTGAATCCGCTGAGTGGTTGGGCACAAGAACTCTGGACCTATAAATCCTTAGAAGTGAATTGCAAAATTCACTGCCTAATTTCAGGTTTTTCCGCGACACTAATAGATAGGTAATCAGTCTCTGAGAAAGCGGGTGAAAAGGTTTGAACCGCATCAAGAAACTCCTTTCTCACCTCCCGCACCCGGTGCGCTGGGCACTCACAATGGTGATTGGTGCAATCCTTCTCATACTCGGCTTGATCATGATGGTCACACCGGGTCCAGGGTTACTTTTTATATTTTTCGGCCTTTCCATTTTGGCTCTTGAACTCGAGTGGGCTAGAGAGCTCAACAAGCAGGGGCTTCAGGGGCTCGAGAAATTGGTAGCAAAAATCAAGCAAATTTTTAAACGTAAGAAGTAATTCTCACTTTCTTAAATTTGTCTAGGTAATTTGTAGTCGTACCGTTTGCCAGCGGCTCACTTACCCAATGAATTTCTGGCTCCTCCGTAAACTTCCAGTTGGAAAGTTCGGGTAGCAGCGCTCGAAGAAAAGCCGCAGTTTCAATTTCTGTAATGTTCTGCCCTAGGCAGGCGTGAGGGCCAAAGCCAAATCCAATATGCGCATTGCGCTCTCGCTGAAAATCAATTTCTTCTGGACGCTCAAACTTATCCGGGTCATGATTGGCGGAGACAAAACCCAAGAGCACGTAGTTTTCTGGGTCTCGCTCGGAGTCGACCCCAACCGCGAACTCACGAGGAACGCGCTCCATGCGAGGAAGCGGTGTCAGAAATCTTGTTATTTCTTGAATTGCGGCTCTAAAGTGTTCGTCCGTTTCGCGCAAGAATTCTGCATCACTCGGTGTGCGGACCAGATGCCAAATAAAACCAGTGAGCAGTTTTATCACGGTGTCCCTGCCGCCAGCGAGGAGAACATTCGCAATGCCTTGCATTTCTTTGCGATTGATTGCCTGATCTTCAATTTTTAGGGCTGCCACAAAATCCCAAATGTCGAGTTCGGGCTCTCCGGCTTTTGCTCGTGCTTCAGCCTCGTCAAAAACTTGGTCGAGATATGTTTGTAAAACTTCACCAGATCTTGGGCTGGCCATGGAAAAATCCCGGTTTCTGTGCGCAATTTCAGCCGCGTGCACATCGTCACCGCGCCGATATGCAGCAGCATTCCATACGTCAGGGCCCCAAGACCGCCACTGCTCATAATCTTGCGGGCGTTTGTAGATGATGGTTAGACAGCCAATCACGTATGGGATGACAAGGTCCTCTAGAACCTCAAAAGATTTTTTGGCATTCGCCTCGTCGATTAATTTCTTGGCAAGATTTTCAAAATCAGGTGCAAGTGGGCGCAAAGCTCCTGGGCTGAAGATTGGGTTGAGTGCCATCCGAAATTGAGTGTGACGCGGAGGGTCGGCCTCAAGCGGTAGTTGCCGGTAGTCGCGAACATCACGATCACCGAGCAGATCGCTTGAGTACTCTTCCCAATTACGGGCAGCCTCGCGCACCGCCTCGTATCCTCGAATTTCGTGTCTCATGGTAATTCGAAGTTTAGGCACATTTTCAGCCTTGGGTAACTGCGAACCAGCGGCCTTCGTTGTCTGAGAAAGCAAACGATGAAACTCCCGATTGTTCACCAATTTCAGAAACCTGAATGCCGGCAGCAACGAGCTTTTCTCTAGTCGCGACTAAGTCTTTGTCGTGGAAGGCAATAGACGGTGTTGCTAGGTCTAAGCCGTGAGGGTTATCTTTCATAAGCTCGAGGGGCACAAGTTCGAATGAAAATCTCTGATCAACAAAACCAACTTTGACCACGGAAAAGTCACCCGCTTGAATGCGGTCTTTTTCGATCATGCCAACTTTTTTGGTCCAGAATTCCAGGCATTCAGCTGGGTTAGTAACGTAAAGCACAACATAGCCGAGGTGCATGGCAACTCCTAGATTTTAGATTTCAACTATTGCCTTCACCTTAGACTGAGCCTTGAATTTTTAGCAAGCCAAGCTATCGATAGGAAATCATGTCAAAAAAAGAATTGCCTATGGATCGTTTTTTGCTGGAAGGTCAACGCACCTCGGTGAACATTGGTTTTACAGACGGCAGTCCCGCTCAAGAAATTTTTTCGACCGCCGAAATTCTCCTCGAAGCGCCTAACTGGCATCCGCATACAGACAGTCTTTTACTGAACGGAAATGGAAAACTTTGGACACTTCCAGCAAGCGGGGGATCATTGACGCAGCTGGACTTACCAGGGCTGCCCGCGGTTAACAACGATCACGTGCTAGCACCCGATGCGGAATCGGTTTATGCCTCGACCAACGATTTTCACATTTACCAAGCAAGGCTTGACGGAAGTCAGACCGCGCGGAAAATTACTCAGGACGACACGCATATTGCTAAATACCTCATGCATTTTCTTCACGGCGTCAGTCCGGATGACAAGACTCTTGCCTTTGTGGGTCTTGGCTGGAATGTGGAACCTGACTTCAATATCCCTCCAAGTGTGAATGAAATATTTACCGTTGCAACCTCGGGTGGGTCAGCTAAACAGCTCACCTACACCACGGGTGCAATTGATGGGCCAGAGTATTCACCAGATGGGCGATGGATTTATCTGAATTCTGAGCACTTTTCTGGAGCCAGGGGGAATGCACAAATTTGTCGCATACCTTCGGAAGGTGGCTCATTGGAGCAATTGACTTTTGATGAAAATGTGAACTGGTTTCCACATTTTTCTCCCACTGGGGACCATGCCGTTTACCTTGCATTTCCTCCTGGCACAAAAGGCCATCCGGCAAATTTAGATGTTTCAATCAAGGTTGTCCAGAATGATTGGACTCGCCCAGTTGCTGAGTACAAGTTTTTCGGTGGTCAGGGAACCATAAATGTCAACTCTTGGTCACCTGATGGAAAACGCTTTGCTTTTGTCTCCTACCCAATGGATTGAGTCAGATAAGAGCAAGAATTCGACGAAGCGGAGAATGGGGGATTCGAACCCCCGAGAGCTTGCACTCAACGCGCTTTCCAAGCGCGCGCCATAGGCCACTAGGCGAATTCTCCTTGTCCTAAATCAGGACTTGTTAAGGATACTTGCAACAGAATTGGTATATGACCCCAAAGCGTTTGTTTAACTTTTTTGCCAAGGCAGAGGCCGTTACCTGGACCGCCCTGATAGCCGCACTGGTTTATCGAGCAGTTGCCCCAATGGAACCTCTTGTGCTTACCGTGGTTGGTAGCGTTCACGGAGCGGTATTTTTGGGTTACGGAGTGACCGCAGCGTTGGTTGGAGTAAATCAGCGCTGGAAAGTTCGCGCAATAGTTGGCGGAATTGCCTTGGCTATTGTGCCGTTTGCGACAGTACCTTTTGAGATGGCCCGGAATAAGAAGGGGTTGCTCGATGGCGAATGGCGCAGGACAGCAGGAGAGCATCCAGCTGATTCAGGTTGGTTCGATCGGCTGTTCCGTTGGTTCATCAATCGTCCGGTTTTGTTGATTCTGACCTTGTTGCTGGTTGTGGCGGCAATATTTGGCTTCTTGGTTTGGATGGGTCCGCCGGATACCTGGGCTGAGAAGTTTAAATAAAAGACCCCCCGCACACCCATCAGAGCCCAGTTACCCTTGCTGCATTTCTGCCCTGGGGGAGTTAGCCGAGGTGACGCCGCACGGGGAGTCCTAGGCAAGTTTAGCCGCCTGTGGGCTCGCGGTCGAGGTCGGAACTGGCGGGTAGGCTCGTTCTGTGAGTACCGCTTTATACCGTCGCTATCGTCCAGAAGCCTTTGCTGAGCTGATTGGTCAGGCACAGGTTACGGCACCACTCATGACGGCCCTGCGCAATGATCGTGTTAACCACGCCTATCTATTTAGTGGTCCTCGAGGCTGCGGCAAGACCACTTCGGCTCGAATTCTGGCACGCTGTTTGAACTGTGCCGAAGGGCCAACCGACACCCCTTGCGGCAAGTGTGATTCTTGCGTTGAACTTTCTCGCGACGGTTCAGGATCTCTTGATGTGGTCGAGATCGATGCGGCCTCACACAATGGTGTCGATGACGCTAGAGATTTGCGTGAGCGCGCAATTTTCGCACCAGCTCGTGATCGCTACAAGATTTTCATTCTCGATGAGGCTCACATGGTTACGCCTCAGGGTTTCAATGCGCTGTTAAAGATTGTTGAAGAGCCGCCGGCTCACGTGAAATTTATTTTCGCAACCACCGAGCCCGACAAAGTTATATCCACCATTCGTTCTCGCACCCACCATTACCCATTCCGTTTAGTTCCGCCAGGGCAAATGCTCGAGTACTTAGAGCAGTTGTGTTCCTCTGAGGGCGTTTCGGTTGAATCGGGGGTCTTGCCACTAGTGGTTCGTGCCGGCGGCGGTTCGGTTCGTGATTCACTTTCACTCTTGGATCAGTTGATTGCCGGAAGCGATGGGGGTCAAGTTAGTTACGATCGCGCGGTTGCACTTCTCGGTTTTACTCACGAGTCACTTTTAGATTCAGTGGTTACCGCTTTTGCACTTATGAAGCCGGCGGATGTTTTTGCAGCGGTTGAAGGTGTAATCCAAACCGGTCAAGATCCACGTCGCTTTGTTGAAGATCTACTCGAGCGCCTACGCGATTTGATTGTGGTTTATTCGGTTGGATCTGACGCGGCTTCAGTAATGCGCGGTGTTCCACAAGACCAAATCGAGAAACTCACCACCCAGGCAATGCAATTTGGTAGGTCAGATTTGACCCATGCAGCCGAGGTGGTGAGCGAAACTTTGAACGGAATGTCAGGCGCCACATCACCGAAGCTTCAGCTGGAGCTCATGTGTGCCAAGGTTTTGGTGCCAGCTGCAGACCAGTCTGAGGTGGGCTCGCTGGCCCGAATTGAGCGTCTTGAGCGTCGAATTGGAGTTGCGGTGTCACCTGATGCTTCGGCACCGCAGAGTTTGCCAATAGCTAGGTCGGAACCAACGGTTGTTGAAGCAAAGACTCAAACTGTAGCTCCTGTGGTCGCGATAAGTTCGACCCAGTTCAAGGATGCCTGGCCGGATATTTTAGAAGTCGTAAATAAGACCAACAAGGCCGCTTGGATGCTGGCCTTTGGTCTGAAGGTCGTTGATTTCGAATCAAACGATTCGGTTTTGACCTTGCAATTTACATCGGCTCGCGATTTGGATTCTTTCAAGACATCTTCGAATGCACCGGATATTTTGCGTAAGGCAATTGATCAGGTTTTGGGTGTCACAGTTAAATTTAAGCCTCTGATTGCAGAGGCTAACGATGTCAAGACAGAAACTTTGCCAGTGGTTGCATCTGTAGAAGTTGAAGAAATTACATCGTTACCTGAGCCAGTAGTTGAAAAGAAGTCGGCTCCAAAATCTCGCAATTCGAAGTTGGTTAAAGAAGAAGAACGTTACGGAGAATCTTTGCTACGCGAAATTCTTGGTGCCGAACCGGTTGAAGACAAGAAGAACCGCTGATGTACGAAGGTGTAGTACAAGAGCTCATCGATGAACTTGGGCGCCTGCCAGGTGTTGGGCCAAAGTCGGCGCAGCGAATTGCGTTTTATTTGCTGCAGACCGATGATGACCAGGCGAAAAAGTTGGCCGAAGTGCTACTCGAAGTCAAAGAACGCGTTCGCTTCTGCGATATTTGCGGAAATGTATCCGAAGAAGAAAAGTGCAACATCTGCCGTGATGCTCGCCGTAACCAAACGCTAATTTGCGTTGTCGAGGAGAGTAAAGACGTGCAGGCAATCGAACGCACCCGTGAGTTCCGCGGGCTCTATCACGTGCTGGGTGGTGCCATTTCGCCGATTGAGGGAATCGGGCCAGATCAACTTCGTATCAAGGAGCTCCTTGGTCGATTGTCGAATCCCGAAATCAAAGAGGTCATCATTGCGACCGACCCAAATATGGAGGGCGAGGCAACAGCCACTTATCTTTCAAGAATGCTTTCCTCGCTCGAAATTACGGTTACCCGCCTTGCCTCTGGACTTCCGGTGGGCGGCGACCTCGAATACGCTGACGAAGTCACATTGGGGCGTGCCTTCGCGGGCAGAAGAGAAGTAAACTAGAGGTTCCGACGTCGTCGTCAAATCCCCCTGTCTCATCTCTAGTTATTGGAGTGTCTCTTGGCTCTTATCGTGCAAAAGTTTGGTGGCTCGTCTGTAGGCGATGCCAGCAAGATTAAGCACGTTGCCAAGCGCGTAATCGAAACCCAGAGAGCAGGCAACCAGGTGGTCGTCGTAGTTTCGGCTATGGGAGATACCACCGACGAACTAATCGACCTCGCCCAGTCTGTTTCTCCAGACCCATATGGCGCTCCTCGCGAGATGGATATGTTGCTGACCTCAGGTGAACGCATTTCGATGGCGCTTTTGGCAATCGCGATCAATGCGCAAGGGGCAAAGTCCCGTTCATTTACCGGGTCACAGGCGGGTATCGAGACTTCCGCTAAACACGGCGACGCTCGCATTAGCAACGTAACCCCGGCTCGAATTCAAGAAGCCATCGATGCCGGTGACATTGCAATTGTCGCTGGTTTTCAAGGTTTCAACCGAGACTCTAAAGACATCACAACTCTTGGCCGTGGTGGCTCGGATACCACAGCAGTTGCGTTGGCTGCGGCGCTAAATGCAGACGTTTGTGAAATCTACTCAGATGTTGACGGCGTTTACACCGCCGACCCGCGCATCATTCCATCGGCTCACAAGCTAAACGCAATTGATATTGAGTCAATGCTCGAGCTCGCTGCTGCTGGCGCAAAAATCTTGCATATTCGTGCAGTGGAATATGCTCGCCGACACAATGTAGACCTTCGTGTGCGTTCAACATTTAGCACCGATCCAGGAACCATCGTTTACTCAACCAAACCAGAGGGAACCAACATGGAAGAGCCAATCGTCTCAGGTATCGCTACCGACAAAGGTCAGGCAAAGATCACTGTTATCGGCCTGCCGGATGAACCAGGCAAGGCAGCAGAGGTGTTCAAGGTTGTTGCCGAGGCCGACTCAAACATCGACATGATCGTGCAAAACAACCCGACCGGTTCAGATGTCACCGATCGCGTGGCCGACATTTCTTTCACTCTGCCACTGGGCGACCTTGGTCGCGTGGCCGGTGCTCTTGAAGGAGCCAAGGCTACTCTCGGCTTCCGTGAGCTAGAGCAAGATGCCGACATCGGCAAACTCTCGGTGGTTGGTGCTGGTATGCGCACGCACTCGGGTGTTTCAGCAACTCTGTTCTCAGCGCTGGCAAACGCCGGTATCAACATCGAAATGATTTCAACCTCTGAGATTCGCATTTCGGTGGTAACCAGTTCTAAGCAGTTAGACGACGCAGCTCGCGCAGTACACACCGCATTCGGGCTCGATTCAGACACCGAAGCCACGGTTTACGCCGGTACCGGCCGATAGTAATTAAGAAAAAGAAAGATAGGAAGATATGTCTCGCAAACCAAATCTCGCTCTTGTTGGTGCAACCGGTGCCGTTGGCACAGTCATGATTGACATCATTAACAACCGCGAGAACATTTGGGGCGAGATTCGTCTCATCGCATCTCCTCGTTCAGCCGGAAAGAAGATCAAGGTTCACGGCGAAGACCTAACCGTGGTTGCACTTTCTGCTGAGGCATTCGAAGGTATCGACATTGCAATGTTCGATGTACCAGACGAAGTTTCAGAAGTTTGGGCACCGATTGCAGCCGAGAAGGGTGCAGTGGCGGTAGACAACTCGGCCGCCTTCCGCATGAACGACCAGGTACCGCTAGTGGTGCCAGAGGTCAATCCTGAGCAGGCAAAAAACCGGCCACTTGGCATTATTGCTAACCCTAACTGCACAACTTTGACCATGATGGCGGCAATGGGTGCTCTACATAACAAGTGGACTCTGAAAGAGCTTGTCGTTTCTTCATACCAGGCAGTTTCGGGAACTGGAGCTGAGGGTATCAACGAGCTTGCTAAAGAACTCGCAGTGGTTGGCAAAGATGCCTCGCTCGGCACAAACACCTCAGATGTGAAGAACGCACTTATTCACGCGGGCGTGGACCTTGATGCCTCACCTTACGCTTATCCAATTGCCCTGAATGTAATTCCATTTGCCGGATCGCTAAAGGCTGGTGGCCACTCATCTGAAGAGATGAAGGTGCGCGACGAGTCTCGCAAGATTTTGGGCATCAAAGACCTAAAAGTTGCCGCAAGTTGCGTGCGCGTGCCAGTACAGGTAGCCCACTCGCTCACCGTGCACGCTACCTTTGCCGAGAAGCTGACGGTTGACGAGGTTCGTCACCTGCTCGAGCAGCAGCCAACCGTTCGCGTACTCGATGACCCAGCCAA